>CETZ01125675.1_pt1 | contig 16140 bp, 17 predicted proteins | sample 531441 | NCBI WGS metagenome assembly CETZ01 (sample SAMEA2623098, study PRJEB7988) | marine metagenome | isolation source: saline water (ENVO:00002010), including | reverse complement strand
CGCTGCCGCTTACCTTTTCCATATCCGTGGTATATGTAATACGGGCTATTATTTCCTGATCCTCACCCTCGGCCAGTTTTCCCTTTTCTACCAACCGAGCCAGTATTTTCCGGTGACCTTCCTTTGCCTTTGCTACGGCTTCTTCAGAAGTGTCTACCAATACGGTTTCGTTATTGTGCTGTGCGGCTATTTGTGCAATGCCGGAACCCATGGAACCGGAGCCTATGATGGATATCTTCATTTTCTTGCTGTTCTTTGTTTGGGTATATAGGTTAATAGTAACCTCCCTGTTCTATTTACTGAAAGTCTTGTACTGAATTTTCCGCCCATTAATAGACCCTGATTTCACTACTCATACCTGTTAAATCAAAAGCTGTTAAGTAGGTTAATTACTCCCCTTTGAACTCCGGTTTACGTTTTTCCAAAAAGGCCTTTACACCTTCTTCATAATCGTAGGAGGTTCCGGCCAGGGTTTGAAAGTGATCTTCTTCAGCCAATTGTTTATCCAAAGTGTTTAGTGGGCTACGGTTCAACAGCTCCTTGGTATAGGCCAGCGCCCTGGTGGGCATCTTACTGAGGGTATGAGCTATTTTCATGCTCTCCTCACCAAAGTTTTCCTCCGTAAACACCTTGTAGATCATTCCCATTTTTTCGGCTTCCTCGGCCGATACTTTATCTCCCAGCATCATAAGTGCTGAGGCCTTTTGAAAGCCAATAAGCCTGGGCAAGGTGTAGGTACCTCCGCTATCGGGGATCAACCCGATCTTGGAAAAGGCCTGAATGAAGGAGGCGGATTGTACCGCTACCACCACATCTGCGGCCAAGGCAATATTGGCACCTGCACCTGCGGCTACTCCGTTAACCGCAGCAACCACCGGCTTTGGTAAAGCCCGCAACTGCTTAATGATGGGGTTGTAGTGTTCACTTACTATTTTAGTGAGTTCCGGCCCTTCCGGATCAATAGCTTCCTGCAGGTCCTGCCCGGCACAAAAGGCTTTCCCGTTGCCGGTAAGGTATACACAGCGAATTTCAGGGTCATCCTGGGCTCTCTTTAATTCTTCTTGTAACAACAGGGCCATCTCGCGCACAAAGCTGTTATATTTATCGGGGCGGTTAAGGGTAATTTTGAGTACGGAGCCAATAGGCTCGGAAACTATAAAATGTGACATGGGAGTGCTTTTGCCTCAAAAGTACACAGGATTCAGCGGACAGGGAAAGGGTTGCAGGTTTTCCGGGTTCAAATTTTAGTGTGGCACGTGTTCGGAGTTATACTGAGCGTCCCTGACTTCTTCCCTACGGGGCATTACACCTTGCCTAATGGAAAACTAAGCTCTACCGTAGTACCTACGGTGGGTATACTGTGGATGGACATATACCCATTGAGCTGCTCCATTACTTTTTGGCCAACGTACAGGCCTAAACCACTTCCCGTGGAATTTATCGTTCCCTTATAAAACATCTGAGTAATCCTGGGCAAATGCTCTTTTTCAATGCCGTCTCCGTTGTCTTCTATCCATATATGGAAATGGGTGGTGCTTTTCCCGCTGTATATCTTCACTTCTTTTGACTTATGGGAGGTGTTGTGGTATGTACAGGCATTATTCATCACCTTCTGTATAACCAGCAGGAATAACTCCTCGTCCACTTCCAGCCTGGTGGCTTTCGAAAAATCAATATCAAAAGTCACCTTCTTTTCCCCGTAGTTTTCCTTTATCCATTTAACCAGGGTTTTTTCCAGATCCACCGTTTTGGGTTCCAGTTTTTTACTCGTCACCTTCCTAACCTCCAGCAATTTGTGAAGAGTATGATCCAGTTTCCTGGCCAACTCACCCACCATCTCACCGTATAGGCCCAGGTTTTGGAAATCCTTCTCCTTCTCCATAAGGTCAGCTATTCCCAGCAAGGAGGATACGGGACCCCTAAGATCATGTGAAGTGTTATAAAGAAACTCTTCCAACTCACTATTCCGGATTTTAAGTGTTTGCTCCAGATCCTTTAGCTCCGTTACGTCCGTAGACACACCGAGTACGTGGGTCTCACCATCTATACGCAAAGGTACTTTTACCGTGCTGAACCAATAATCGCTATTGTTTTTCTCAATTTTCTCCTCATAAGGCACCGTAGGGGTTTCCCTTTTCAATAACCTCCATATCCTTTTGGATGAAAAACTCCACCTCATCTGCATGAGGGTTAAAGTCCTTGTCGGTTTTTCCTTCAACCTCTTCAGTAGAAGCATTATAGAGCTCGGCAACTGCATGATTTGCCATTTTAAAAACCCCGTTCTTGTCTTTTACATAAATCAGGTTAGGGCTCGTATCAATAACCTTACGGAGAAAATGCTTTTGATGATCCAGTTCCTTTTGGGCTTCCTCCAGTTCCTGCAAATGCAGCCTCAGTTTTTGGGTCTTTAGCTCTATTTCTTCTTTGAGATTCCGCTGATGTTTTCTCAGCTCTATCTGGGCCATCACCTGTTCGGCAAGCACCTGAAGGGACTTTCGTTGTGTATCGGATAATTTTTTGGGAACTGTATCCAATACGCAAAGAGTTCCCAGGTTGTTGCCTTCTCCATCCTGCAAGGGTGCCCCTGCATAAAAGCGAATTTTGGGCTCCTGAACAACAAATGGATTATCCTTGAAAAGCTCATTTTTCAGCATATTTTCTACTTCATACACTTCAGCCTGCTGAATGGCATAATGGCAAAATGAAACGCTACGTGCAGATTCGCTTAAATCTGTTCCCACTTTTGATTTAAACCATTGACGGTCACTATCTAAAAGAGTAATTAAGGAAACCGGGGTTTCACATATATAGCTAGCCAGTTGAGTAAGAGCATCAAACTGAGCTTCGGCTTCGCTGCCCATGATATCATATTTTCTCAGGGCCTCAAGCCTTTTTTCCTCATTATAGTTTTTCACAAATGCTAACGTTCGATCTCAATCTATAAATTTAAAAAATTCCGCTTATTGATTCTCTTTAATTAGCTGATCAGTAATTAAATACACTTAAAGTAATCAAAAGGCTCCAGGCATTCATTGCATTTATAAAGAGCCTTGCATGCGGTTGAACCAAACTGGCTTACCATAGTGGTATGCTTAGAGCCGCAATGCGGACACTGCACTTCCCTGGCTTTGCCAAAAAGCACCGATTTATCGGCTGAAGATCCTTCAGGAGGGGCTATCCCGTATTCCCGTAGTTTCTCCCGCCCCTTTTCAGTCATCCAATCTGTGGTCCAGGGAGGAGACAATACGGTTTGTACCTCCACATTGTTTACTCCCTCGTCCTTCAACTTCGCCTTAATATTCGCCTCTATTTCATTCATGGCCGGGCAGCCGCTATAGGTTGGCGTGATCTTTATGATCGGGTGATCATGTTCCATATCCACATGGCGGACCACTCCGAGGTCTACTACAGTGAGCACCGGTATCTCGGGGTCCGTAACCTCTTCCAACCATTGCCATATTTGATTTTCAGTAACCGTCATAGATAGTACAAAGGTACGGGTGTCTTTTCTTATTTCACGAGGATCTGTAACTGCCGGTTGGCCGGAACAGCAAAGCAGGTGGGTACAATGGCAAACCGGTCTACGGTAAGGTACTCCAGCACTTTATTTCCACATAAATATTCCGGAATGTTAATCCCTCCTCCCGCGTACGCTACATTAAGATCCTGCAGGTTGGGCAGGTCGGCCAGGTAATCGGGGAGATCCTTAAAATCATTGCGTTCCAGGTCCAGGAGTACCAGGTTCTCCAGTTGCTTTATGCTCTCGGGCAGTTGCGTGAGGTTATTCTGTGCAAGGTACAGGTACTTCAGGTTTTTCAATTGCCCTATCTCCCTTGGAATGGAGTCCAGGTTATTGTGGTTGATCACCAGGCGCTCCAGGTTCTCCAACTGACCTATTTCACGGGGCAGATACTTCAGGTTATTATGGTGGATGGAAAGTTCCCTGAGGTTTTTTAACTGACCTATTTCCGGGGGAATTTCGGTAAGCTTATTATTGCTGATCACCAGTATTTCCAGCTTTTCAAGGTAGGCTATCTCCCCAGGGATTTTGTGCAGGTTGCACTTGAAAAGGCGCAACTCCTCCAGGTTGCTCAGGCGTGCTATATAGGGCGGTAACACCCCGATACGCTGACGGCTGAGATTCAGTTTCTTTACGTCCTCCGCTTCGCGCAGCGCTGTAGAAAGGTTGGTATAACCTTTACATGCGCCCAGTATTAGCAAGGTAAGGATTAGTAAACCGGTATGGATGCGAAAACCTTTTGGAAGCATGCAAGCATTTTGTATTGGACAACCACACCCTGAAAGGGTTGGTCAACCACCAAAAGGTACGAAAAAAAGAAAAGCCTGGTCTCTTAGCCGGCTACCATTGAACATCCGGATGCATGCGCGGCAGGTGTTGCATCTCGGCCAGAACATAGCCCAAGTATTCCGTATGCTCACCTTGCTTACCTCCTTCCTGCATCCACTCGTCATCCGGTTTTTTCAAAGTAGCCACTTCCAGGATCTCAGCCACTTTTTGATGCCATTGATCCTTTACCAGGTTCAAATCCGCACCAATGCCTTTTTCCAGCATGGCCGTTTCCACCTCATCCATGGTGAACATCTCCCCGGTCCATTGCCAAAGATCATCCAGGGCATCCTGTACTTTTTGGTGGCTTTCTTCCGTTCCATCCCCGAGGCGTATCACCCACTCAGCGCTCCATTGAGCGTGGTAGGTTATTTCCTTAATGGCTTTTTGGGCTACCGAGCGAATGTGATCATCCTTGCTCTCCAGGAGTTGAGTATACAGGAAGTAGTTGAAGGTGTCAAAAAGGAACTGGCGAACCAGGGTATTTCCCCAGTGCCCGTTAGGCAGTTCTACCATAAGCAGGTTGTGGTAATCGTACACATCCCTGAAAAAAGCCATTTTATCTTCGGTAAAGCCTTCTCCTTTTAATTTGGCTGCGTATTGCAATAACATGCGGGCCTGACCCAGTTGATCAAGTGCAATATTGGAAAGTGCAATATCCTGTTCCAGGATTGGTCCGTACCCGCACCATTCTCCCAGGCGCTGACCCAGTATCAAGGCATTATCTCCCAGTCTAAGTGTGTATTCCAGTAGTTCTTTCTGCAAAATCTTTCGTTTAATCCATTATCGATTTAAACCCGGTTTACATGTGCCCTACCTCGTCAGGGATATCATAGAACGTAGGATGACGGTATACTTTATCGTCAGCAGGTGTAAAAAGGGGATCGTTCTCATCCGGACTGGAAGCGGTGATAGCTTCAGAGGGAACCACCCAGATGCTGATACCTTCACTCCTGCGGGTATACACATCACGGGCGTTTTTAATGGCCATTTCTGCATCCGGTGCATGAAGGCTACCCACATGTTTATGGCTCAATCCGTTGCGGGAACGGATAAATATTTCCCAGATCTTCCAGTTATCCTTGCTTTGTGACATAATTATTTGGGTTTAGGCAGCAGCTTGTTTTTTGCGTTCTTCCTGTTTTTTGGCATAAGCATTGGCAGCCTCGCGTATCCACTGCCCTTCATCATGAGCTTTATTACGGGCATCCATGCGTTGTTTGTTGCACTTGCCATTGCCTTTGATGACGCTATAGAATTCTTCCCAGTTTATTTCGCCAAAGTCATAATGGCTGTGTTCCTCGTTCCATTTCAAATCGGGATCCGGCACGGTAAGACCCAGGAACTCGGCCTGAGGGACTGTTTTATCGATAAACTCCTGGCGCAACTGGTCATTAGACTTCCGCTTGATCTTCCACTTCATGCTTTGGGCTGAGTTGGGAGAGTCATCATCGGTAGGTCCAAACATCATAAGAGATGGCCACCACCAACGGTTGAGTGCAGCCTGCGCCATTTCCTTTTGCTCGGCAGAACCCTGGGCAAGGGTCATCATAATCTCATAACCCTGGCGCTGGTGAAAGCTTTCCTCTTTACAAATGCGCACCATAGCCCGTGAGTACGGCCCGTAGGAAGTGCGGCATAACATCACCTGGTTGGCAATGGCAGCACCATCTACCAACCAGCCAATGGCTCCTATATCCGCCCAGGTTGGCGTAGGGTAATTGAAAATAGAGGAATATTTTGCCTTTCCGCTCAGGAGGTCCTCCACCATATCCATACGGTCGGCTCCCAGCGTTTCTGCAGCAGAATACAGGTATAAGCCGTGGCCGGCCTCATCCTGAACCTTGGCCAGCAATGCCACTTTTCTTCTAAGGGACGGAGCCCTGGTGATCCAGTTGGCCTCGGGTAACATCCCTACTACCTCACTGTGAGCATGCTGGCTTACCTGGCGGATCAGCGTCTGGCGATACTTTTCCGGCATCCAGTCTTTGGGCTCTACTTTATTTTCGGCATCTACATAATCCTGGAACTTTTGCTCCAGGTTCATTTCTGTCGTCATAATCTTAAGAGGTTTGAAGTTCTACAAAGATACTATTCAAAAATCATACTATCCCGGTCCGGCATATCGCATATCTTACCTTATTTACATCATCAGGACGTTTTCTGCTCCCTGCCTCTTATCTTTGCAGCCTTCTGAAAAAACGGAAACTATGTTGAAATTCTTTAAGAAGGCCCTGGGCAACAGTAAATCGCTGATGAGGGATGGCAAGCCCACCTCAAGGCCCCGCTTTCATAACCTCCGTGTGCAGGACATCACCCGTGAAACCGAAGATTGTGTTTCTATAGCTTTTGAAATTCCTGAAGATCTGAGTGAACACTATCGTTTTATCCCGGGCCAGTATCTAACCCTGGAGGCGGAAATAAACGGTGAGGCGGTAAGGCGATCCTATTCGCTTTGCTCCAGCCCGGCTGACGGAGAACTGAGAGTAGCGGTTAAAAAGGTGGAAGACGGACGTTTTTCATCCTGGGCCAATACGGAGCTTACCGTAGGTACTGAGATGAGGGTAATGACCCCCGAAGGTAAGTTCAATGCCATTATAGATAAAGCGCATCGTCATAATTATGTGGCCTTTGCCGCTGGTTCTGGAATAACCCCGGTTTTCAGCATTATGAAATCCGTTCTGGAAATGGAGCCTGAGAGTACTTTTACGCTCTTCTATGGAAATAAAACCAGCAACACCATCATTTTCAGGGATAAGATAGATGGCCTGAAAAACCGCTACATGAACCGTTTGGAGGTTCATCATATCCTGAGCCGTGAAGATCAGGGGACAGACTACCTGAAAGGACGTATTGATGAAGGTAAATGTATCTCCTTCTCTGAGAAATTCTTTGACCCGGCTGATACGGATGCTTTCTTCATTTGTGGCCCCGAGGCCATGATCAATTGTGTGAATGACAGCCTCACCAAAATGGGTGTAAGCACGAATAAGATCCACTACGAACTCTTTACCTCTCCTTCACAGAATATTGCGCATAAGACCAAGGTCAGTGCCGGTAAAAAGCAAGAAACGATTAAAAGTGAAGTGACGGTGATCCTGGATGGTGAGGAAACCCACTTTGGAATTGCCTCAGACGGAAAGGCTATACTGGACGCAGCGCTGGATGCAGGGGCCGATGTGCCATACGCCTGCAAGGGTGCTGTATGCTGTACCTGCCGTGCGCGGGTGCTGGAAGGTTCTGTTGAAATGGAAATGAACTATGCCCTGGAAGATGATGAGGTGGAGGATGGCTATGTCCTAACCTGTCAGAGCCACCCCACTTCCGATAAGGTGGTCGTTAGTTATGATGAGTAATTTTCTGTCGTTCAGGTATTCTTAAACCAAGTGGATATTATTTCACCATGTCCACATGCCATATCCCAAAGTCAAGGTATGGCTGGGTAATGGTCTGGAAGCCCTGGGTAGCATAAAAATCTTCGAGGTACACCTGGGCCTGTATCTTCAGAGCCTGGCCTGGATACATGCTTTCAGCCTCGCTCACCGCAATTTCAAATATCCTTCTTCCCAACTGCATGCCCCGGTAATCAGGGTGTACACACACACGACCGATGGAAGGCTCATCATAGAGTTCGTGCGGGGCCACAACACGCGCATAAGCCACCAGCTGTTGATAGTTATAGCCGGTAATATGTATGGAATGCTGATCGTGATAATCCACCTCCTGGTAAGCACATTTTTGTTCCACCACAAATATACGGGTGCGCAAGGCAAGAATATCGTAGAGCTCAATGGTACTTAGCTGCTTAAATTCACGGATGCTGATTCTCATACCATCAAAATTAAAAAACCCGGGTTAAGTACCCGGGTTTCGGAAACTAAATTATGCGGCTGGTCTTAGAGCGTTAGCCCAATGCTAACCGCTGCCATTTGGTAGTTGGCGGGTAAATTCTCGAAGTTAAGGGGTCCTTTTCCGCTTTGGAAAAAGCTGTTCAGGTCATATTTTGCGGTAAGCTTAAGGTTTTGCCAGCCTACCTGGGCCATCACGCCATACCGGAAAGGAACTGTATAAAAATCATTCTCACGTTCTTCTTCAACCTTCGCTCCTTCAAAATCATTGAACTCGGTCTCCCGTTCACTGTGAATGCGAAAACCTACGTACCCCCCCAATCCAAGGGTAAAAGCCTCATCCATTTCACCCACATCGCTCAGGTCCAGCTGAAGCATGAGGGGAATGTTGATGTAGGTAATCTCAAACTTAGATTTGGCATAGCTGTTAGTATCCGCCACAAAATCCGTGCGGTTGGCTCCTTTATAGATAATGTTATCTCCGTAAAGGCGGAAGTTATGCCAGCTGATCTCGCCTCCCCACTTAAAGTAATATTTACTGTAAGGGTTACCGATACGCGTCTTACCACCCAGGCCCAGTTCAAATACGGTGGATTTCCAGAAATTCTGTTCGGCAGGCTCATCGTAAACAAAGTACTGTCCGTCTTCCAGCAGCTGGTTAAAACCGAAGTTTATGTCAAAGTAGGTTTCGGTGCGGTCAATCTCTTTATGCTCATCACCATCCCGTTCGTTTTCCTCATCCTTAAAGCGGAGGGCAAAGGGTTTGTCATCATCTTCTCCTCCCTGGATAATTATACCGTTATCTGAAATAATGATCTTTTGCTTCCGCTTTTCCCCGGGCTCACTTTCCGTCTTGTTTTCCTCGGCATATGGAATACTCGGAAGGGGGGGCAAGGGAGGTATACTGCCTATGGCACCTTCTCTTTCTGCCTCGGCTTCCATCTGGGCTTCCCAAGCCTCCATCTGGCTTTCATACTGCTCTGCCCAGGCTTCCCAGCGCTCTCCATAGGCTTCGCCCCAGTCTTCCATAAGGTCACCAATAACTTCCATGCTGTCTTCTGTGCGCTCCACTATAGCCTCTTTCATCTCTTCAGCCTGCTCATCGGTAATCTCGCCTTTCCTGCGCTGCGCTTCCACGCGATCAATAAGCTCCATTTGCTTTTGTTGGAGTTTAGTGGTCTTTTCCACCAGTTCACGGATCACCCTGTTCAGGTCCATTTCGGACAGAGAGCGGAGGTCTTCGGCCCGAAGGGTAATCTGGTTTCCTTCAATGGCCACTTCCAGGGAGTCCTTTTCAGGCTGTGCAAAAGCAAGGGTGCTTGTGAACATCAGCGCACCTGCCAGTTTCAATGCTCTTTTCATTTTTGTGTGTTTTTAGTTTGTTTTAATCTTCGTTGGGCTCATTGTCTTCCGGAGTGGGTGGTACCGGAGGGGTGGGCATGTTCTTCATTCCAGCTTCAAGGTCTTTCTGCATTTCTTCGGCCCAAGCCTGCATTTTTTGTGAGAATGCCTGTGCCCACTCTTCCATCTTTTCCCCATTCTCTTCTGTCCAGGCTTCCATCTTAGGGCCGTTCTCTTCTGCCCACACTTCCATGCGTTCCGCAAAAGCCTCCATGCGTTCTTCAAACTCTTCAGCTCGTTTCTCCATGGCTTCTTCGCGGGCTTCCCGCTCCTCTTTGCTCAGGGAGTTGCTGTGGTCATACTCTGAAATCCTTCGCTCCAGGTCTTCCGTAAAATCCTGTACATCCTTCTCCATTTTTTCCAACTCTGCGTTGAGCTTTTGCATTGCTTCGGAATTATGGCTTTTTTCAGTTTGGGCAAACACAGTCCCTGTCAGCGCTATGGCGCAGATTAGTAAAATCCTTTTCATAATGTAGATGGGTTTAGTTGTTAAATAGTTTTCCCAGGTTTATTTCCAACTGGGGCTTGCCTTTGGTTTCTGTTTTAGGAAGTTCCACTGGCTCGCCATTCAGAAGGTTGGTGAACTGATCATTAGCATACGCTACAACTCTATCCTTAATCCCGGGTTTTTCTTTTTTCTCTTCCTCCTTGGCAGCATAAAAGCTTTTTTGGGTTACCGGCACCGTGTATTTGAATTTTACTACCGGCTTTACAGGGGTCTTTTCTTGCAGGGAAACACTTTCCGGTTCAAATTCATCTTCAACGGCCAATTGAGCCTCATCCACCAAGGCCGGTTCTGTTTCTACAAAGTGGTAGTTACGGGTGGCAGAGTTCCGGATAATAGGCTCGATCTTTCTTTTGGTTGGCTCAGCCTGGTTTTCCTTCTTCTCGCCTTCTGCAGCCTTTTCCTTTGGCTCATCAACCGCTCCTGCTTTATCCTTCGTGGTATTCTGCTCCTGGGAAGACACCTTTCCACGGCTGGGCTCAATATGCATCAAGTCTCTTTCATTCTGTGAAAAGTATACCCAGGACGACACACCCAGCAAGAGGGTAACCACGGCTGCCCGCATCCAGTAATACCCTTTGCGACCGGAACTCGTATGGTTTATGCCGGCATCTATTTTTGCCCATACTGCCTCCGAAGGCTTTATCTCTTTGTGTTGAAGTTCTCTTTTAAAGAGCTCGTCAATCGGGTTTTCTTCTTTCATTGCTCCTTGTATAAAAGTTCGTTCTTATCCAATTTATCGCGAAGTGCTTTCCTGGCTTTACTCAATTGTGATTTGGAGGTATTTTCAGAAATGTCCAGCATATCACCTATCTCCTTATGGGAATACCCTTCTACTGCGTACAGGTTAAAAACCGTGCGGTACCCCAGCGGCAGTTCATTGATCATCATCATCAGGTGTTCAGCTTCCCACTGATCATTTAGGTTTTCGTGTGAGAGGGAAGAATGGTTTTCTTCTTCCACCTCTACAAAAAGGTTTTTCTGGTAGCGGATGTAGTTCAATGACTCATTGATCATGATCCTGCGTATCCACCCTCCCAGGTTGCCCTCAGCCTTAAACTGGTCCAGTCTTGAAAAGACCTTTATAAAAGCATTGGAAAGAACTTCTTCGGCATCTTCAATGGTTTTTACATATCTCCTGCATACGCCCAGCATCTGTCCGCAAAACCGGTCGTACAACTCCCTTTGGGCGCGACTGTCGCCCTTCAGGCATTGCCTGACCAATTTTTGTTCGTTAGTTGGTAGTCGTAGCAGTTTTCCCATTGTTTTGATTGCCGTCATTGTAATGACACTCCTTAGGCAAAGGTAAGTTGCCTAAGGGTAAAATATTTCATTATTTTTTATTTAAGCACCTGATATACAGCAATAAAAAAAGCCCCCTGTACAGGGGGCCTTAAGGAAATGGGTCATTTCCTCAACTTAAAAAATGGATCTTCAAATGTTTTAATTACTGATTGGCCCTTATGATCCGGTAGGTTTCGTTTTGTGACGACAGGAAATAAACCCCAACCGGCAAGCTGCTCATATCACAACTAACTTCTGTCATGCCTGCAATATTTATCGTTTTCAGCTTTTGTCCGGACACATCCCTTAATACCAATTCCTGACTGCGGTCGGCCATGTTTCTAATGTGCATTATGTCCCGGGCCGGGTTGGGATAAACCTGGAGTTTATGCTCCTCCCTTGCTTCCACCAACGAGATGTTGCTTACAATGACAGTTTTAGCGTGATTGGTATGTACGGGATGCTGGTAATCAAAGTAAATCTCCGCATCATTGTCAATGGTATCCCCCACAGAGAGTGATGGGTTTATACCGGCCGAAAACCGCACATACCCCTGACTGCCAATATAATCGGTAGTGCTATCCGGTAGCATAATGTTGTCAAATTCCCATATCAGGGTACTACCTACCACCCTCAACTGATACGGGTGACTTGCCGACTTAATAACTACTTTGGTAAGAGGAAGTGTAATGTCAAGGGTATCCACCACAGTTACTTTCCTGGCCGTATCGTTTCCGGTATTCTGGAAGCGTATATGGTAATCAACATACTTGCTATGAGGTAAGATCCTCTCATGGCTTACACTTTTATCATTCGGATCAAATGCTCCTGAAATAACCTGTTTTATTACATCTGAATTATCACTAATATCAGCATCTCCCGGCACTCCGCTTATGATGTCAGCCCTAAATGTGAGACTGTCTCCCATAACGTTGCCAGCAGTATCGATCCTTACCTGGATCAAAGCCTTAACAACGCTATCTGGCGGTAGGTTGGTAAAATGATACGTTAATGTGTCCCCATTTATGGTGGCTGGGGAAGGAACGGCTACATCCAGGCTTACCGAAGAAGGAATAGTAACCCTTACCGTTGCCTGATTGATCGCTGTATTTCCTGCATTGCCAAAATCAAGCTGGTAAACCTCCCTGAACCCATAACGTGCGGAAAAGCCACGCCAGGGAGTAATAAATACTTGTGCATCTACGGGAACATTATTAGCAACCGCAACATTTTGGGTGATCGTCTGATTTCCTGAAACAGTTACCGGGCCAGGAAAGGAGCAGTTAAACTCATAATTTTTTGTGAGGCTACTGAGTGCACTTAAGGAGTCCAGTTGGTACGTACCGGGAGGCAATACCACTGAATAATATCCTTTGGAATCCGAATTGAAATTATTGCCATTTACAGAGCAGGCCATAAAAGACAGTCCTTTTTCAGCAGCGTCCGGTTGACAGTTGTTGTTGGCATCTTTATAAAATTGACCCTTCAAAAGAGCTACATTGTTCAGGGCACTCTGAAAGGCGTAGTTATAGTCAAGGCCATTGAGGATATCCGCTTTTGCGGAAAAAGTATACAGTTTGTTATTTATAGACTCTACCGCGCCCAAATTGGCAGGGGACCCTAATACCGGGCTTACCCCAACGCCATTGTATCTGCTCATGGAAATGGTTCCGGACATCACAGGATCACCAACCATATAGAGAATACTGTTAAAAATTGTGAAATCTGAAACCGTATGGTCAATCTGCCCGGCTAACAAAAGGGAATCTCCTTTTACTTCAAAGAGTTCGGTATTAACCGTGGGTGATGCTTCAGCGGCATACAGTTTCCCATTATATGTGATTAGCTTAAAATCATTAGATGTGGAAGAAGTTCCCTGAAGAAACTGAACCGGACTGCTCCAGGAATCGGAAACAGTATCATATTTTCGTATAGCATCCGTGAAGCTCGAGGATGTGCCAGATCCCGTCCCGGCATAAAGCTCATTGTTGAAAACCACCGTGTTGTATACCTGATTGATACTGGTTGTGCCTTCTATATTACCAAAGGGCAGAAAATTGGTCCCGTCAAATTTCACAAGATATTTTTCAATAGAGCCTACAGTTATAGCACCCCCCACTATGATATCCCCATTATATTGGCCTACATATGTAGCCCACCCCTGTAAGTTTGTGGTGGTATGCCCGGTCCAACCCATGCCATCAAAGGTGTAAAGGATTACACCATTATTGCTTACGTCATCTCCTGCCAGGTATACCGTATCGTTTACTACCAGGATATCACGTGCGCTGAAAGATGATGAGGGTAATGCGGGTAAGCTATTCCAACTCACTCCATTCCAAACCTCAACTATCGTATTATAGGACGGACCGAGCTTATTGGAATAGGCCACGTAGACCTCTCCGTTATATATATCTGAAGAAACGTGTGTTTTAAAGCCGGGTATCAAACCCAAACCGTTACCAACCGGATGCCATACCTGTGCATAGGTTGCGGTTGCGGTTAAAATAAAAACTGAGATTTTTAGTAGATACTTGGTCATCACATTTTATTAATAAAGTTTAACAATTCCCGAAAGACTTATTGAAAAATCCCTGGGTTTCCAGCTTACGTGGGAATCTTTAAAGACATCCTGGTAATAGGCCCTATAAGATGGTTCAACAGCCAGGTAAAAGTTTGACCCTACCCTATATCTTAATCCCAAGCGTAGCTGAAAAGCATTAATCATATTGTTCAGTTCCTCCCTTTCTTCCCGGTTAACTTCTAAGGTGGTGGAGTTTAGCTTATAGCTGGACTGACTGAGAAGAATGCTGGTATGGTGTATTGCTTCAGCGGTAAATGTCCACCTTCCCATCAAAGGCTTTTCATAATAAAGGCTTACTGGTATATTGATAAAATTGTAGATGTTATTGGACCCCTGTGTCACCCTTTGTGCGCTATTGACAGGGATATAGGCCAGTATATTTCCTGTAGCAGAATCAATTACCGGTATTTCATTAACGGTATAATCATATTGATTCCGAGTTACCACCTTGTTTATGCCTAGGCCGCTACTGAGGCGAAAACTCTTCCATACTCGGTAGCGCAACTCCGCCCCGGCATCCCAACCAAGACCAGGTATAACAGCATTATCATTGGCTTGGTCAAACTGCTTATGGGTCTTCCCTTCTTCTGGATCATACTTCCTGGTATTAAGGCTAATCGTAGGGCCGACAAACACTCTTATTTCCCATCGTCCGGGTTTAGCCGTATTTGTCCGGTGAAAAATACTATCCGGATTGGTTTCTCCTGAGCCGGACAGGTCTTTAAGGCTTAGTTGCGGATTTTCAGGAAGATTTAAGGTTGCTATACCTTTGGCTGTCCACTGCAGATTTCCTTCTCCCTGAAAATGCCCTGTACTTTCAGAGAAGTCTCGCTCTTTAATGTTTTCCTGTTTTGTATTGCCCGGCCCTGGTAGTGAGGCATCAGGCGATTGATGATCGGTACCCCCTGTGCGGGCGATCATTTCTGTATCTTCGTTTACAACGTTCTTCGGTCTTTTCACGCCTGTTTGTGTAGCAGGCAACTCCCGGTTTTCAGTTGCTCCCGCTTTAACCGGTGAGGTTTTTTCAATTTGAGGCTCGGTAACCGAAGGCTTCCTGTTCAGATAACCCCAGGTTCCCAATCCCAAAAACAAGGGGATTAGAAGCAAGCCCCATAGCCACTTACGGCCCAATGTGTTTCCACGGAGCATCGAAGACATTTCGTCCCATGATCCCTCTTTCAGGGGCTCTCTGGAGGTCCGTATTTCTTCTTGTATGTCTTTCCAGTTTTTCATTCCAGTCCCTCGATATCTTTGAGTTTCTTTCGTAATAATTGTTTGGCTCTCGCCAGTTGGCTTCGGCTGGCACTCTCCGTAATCTCCATTTGTTTAGCTATTTCACCGTGGTCATAGCCCTCAATTTCGTACAGGTTAAAAACCTCCCGGTAACCGTGCGGCAGAGCTTCTATAACCAGCATTATCTGCCTTACGTTATGAGCTTTCTCCACTTCCGGGACCTGTTGCAGGAAAAGTGACTCTTGTTCTTCAATAGGCAGTTCTGCAACCCGTTTTGCCTTGTTTTCATCCAGGCATTCCCGCACCATTATCTTGCGCACCCAGCCTTCAAAACTGCCCTGGTTACGAAACGTATGGAGTTTCCGAAACACTTTCAGGAAGCCTTTATTCAGGGTGGCATCCGCCTGTTGTTTGTTAAACAGGTAGCGTCTGCAAACCATCAGCATTACCGGTCCCAGTTTGTTATACAATGTTTGCTGCGCTCTTCGATCGCCCTCCTGGCACTTTCGGAGAAGTTCCTTTTCACTTATACTTGTTAGTTTGTTCTTCAAATGCCTAAGGGCTTCATTTAGTAAGACCGGTGATAATTGGGAAATGCTGCACGGCCTCCCGATTTTTTTTAAATCTGCGGTAATAAGCTTTACTGGATTCGCAAAGGCTCACAGCAAGATAAAAACAAAAACCCCCGATAAACGGGGGTTTCAGGGAGCATTAACATCTCCTCAACTTAAAGTGGATCGTTTATGCGATGCACGAGTCATCAATCTCTTCTTATAATACGATAGGTTTCCCTTCCTGCAGACAAGAAATATACAGCGGCCGGCAGATCTCCAAGGTCCAGGGTGATCTCATCACCGGCACCGATCTCCATAAGCTTTAGGCGCTGACCTGTAGTATTGGTAAGCAACATTTGCTGGTCATTGCCAGAAGTGTTCTT
>CETZ01264360.1_pt1 | contig 16141 bp, 19 predicted proteins | sample 531441 | NCBI WGS metagenome assembly CETZ01 (sample SAMEA2623098, study PRJEB7988) | marine metagenome | isolation source: saline water (ENVO:00002010), including | reverse complement strand
CCCCTATGGGTGGCGGACAGGAAATTACCTTCAGTTCGGTTGACAATGATGGTAATGGCCCTACCGCACCGGTGGTTACTACGGAGCCATTGGATTCTGGTATTACTTATTCCGTAGCGCTGGAGTTCCTGAATGAAACCAAAAATCCGGCAGAAGATATAACGGCAGAAATCAAGGCCGAGGGAGATGAACACCAGGTATTCTACCTGTTTGATAACAGCCTGAGCGTAAGCCTGGAATATACGGATAAGGATGTAAATGGCAAGCCTATTGGCTTGTCGGCAGACCTGGAAACTCTGCAGCCCGGATCCGGTGAACTGACCGTAGTACTGAGGCATCAACCGGATAAGAATGCTTCGGGAGTTAGCGATGGCCTGATCAACAATGCAGGTGGAGAAACCGATGTAGAAGCTGTTTTCCCCCTAACCATACAATAGGCAAGCATCTGATTTGTAATTTTGAGTTCCTTATGCAATCCGAACTCTTTATTAAAAATATGGTGTGTGACCGCTGTAAGCGCAGTGTAGAACACATTTTTAAAAAGCTGAACCTCCCCCGTAACGAAGTTCGTTTGGGGGAGGTTTCACTTCCCCGTGAACTTACACCTCAGGAAACTCAAAGCCTGGCCCAAGCCCTTATACAGGAAGGTTTTGAATTACTCGAAGACCGGGACAGCCGCTTGATCAGCCAGATAAAAGCACTGGTCATCAATTACATCCAGCAGGCTGATGCACCGGAAAGCACTTCCCTGAGCAGTTGGTTGAGCCAGAACCTGAATAAAGAATATTCTTCCCTGAGCAAGCTTTTCAGCCAGGTGGAAGGACGTACTATTGAAAACTTTCACCTGGAGCAACGAATAGAAAAAGCCAAGGAATTGCTGGTCTACAATGAGCTCACTCTTTCCGAAATTGCCTTTCAGCTCAATTATAGTAGCGTAGCCCACCTATCCTCCCAATTTAAAAAGATAACCGGCCTTACCCCCACCGGATTCAAAAAGCTTGGAAGCAAAGGGCGCAAGCCACTGGACAAAGTATAAACCGAATCCTTAATTGTATAAACTTCAGCTAATTCATATTTTTATCTTTGTACCTGTGAAAAAGCTGAAAGCCATACTTTCCTTTGTATTGACCGGCATTTTAATTTTTGCCACTGCCGGTTTTTCGGTAAGCCGGCATTATTGCATGGGAACTCTGGTTACCGAAGACTTTTTCGAATTACCTGCCCAGCATCCGGACGATGAACACTTTCAGTGTGCAGGCATGGAAGATCACCACCCCGGAGAAGAGAAACTGTTAAACAGCTGTTGCGAAGATGAAGTGATCCTCATCAGCGGCATCGATGTGCAGAGCTTTTCCAAGAGATCTTCAGTCCTCAACCTGGATTTTTTCAAAGCATTTATTTACACTTTCCAAAGCACCGGCCTGACGGAGGTATTCAGCCCGGTCACCTATTCTCTGCCACCCCCTGACACGGGTACGCGCTCGGGATTGCAGATACTGCTTTGGGTACAACGTTTTCTTATTTAGATGATCTATCCCGGTAGATAACTACCACCGTTTGACCCACAATTTATGTTTGAATAGAAAATCTGAATATCATGAAAACCTTAAATAAATTTTTTCTTACTTTTTCCAGTATCCTGGCCTTCGTATCCGTTCAGCCAGCCCTTGCCCAATCCGAAACTGACACTACCATGATGGTGAATGGTGTTTGTGAAATGTGCAAAATGACCATCGAGAAGGCTGCCGACATCAAAGGCGTATCCAAAGCTGAATGGGATGTGGAAAGCAAGATACTTACTCTTGTTTACGACCGTGAAGTTACTTCGTTGGAAGCCATAAGCACTTCTATCAATGAGTCGGGATACGACACAGAATTCAATACCGCCAGTGATGAGGCCTACAAAAGCCTCCATAAGTGTTGCTACTATCGCGATCCGGAAGTAGTTAAAACACACCAGTAACCAGCAGAAGCACATATTATGAAGACATTCAGGCTTCTGCTTGCAGCAATTGCATGTCCCCTCCTGGGGTTCGCCCAGATTAGCGGCACCATAAAAGGACTGGACAACGGAAAAGAAGTTCCCTTACCCGGGGCTAATGTTTACTGGGAAGGTACCGAAACCGGTACAACCACCGGAAATGACGGATCCTACACCCTTGAAAAAGCAGCCGGGAGCAACACCCTTAGAGTAAGCTTTTTAGGGTATCAGGCACAATCCAAAATTGTGATATCCCGCAAAGGCACCATGAACTTTACACTCCAGCCCTCCGGGTATGAGTTGGAAGGAGCTGAAGTTGTGGGTAAGGTTGATGCCACTACCATAGATATTACCAAGGCCGGGCTTTCCTATAAGATTGATGACAAGGAATTGCGTAAAGCAGCCTGTTGCAATCTCAGTGAAAGTTTTGAGACCAACGCCTCGGTTGATGTTTCTTTTACGGATGCCGTTACGGGAACCCGGCAAATTGAAATGTTGGGGTTGGCGGGAAAATATGCTCTCATCCAAAGAGAGAACATACCTTTTGCCCGTGGCCTTAACTCTAATTCCGGACTTACTTACATACCCGGTCCATTTGTAGAAAGCTTACAGCTCACCAAGGGCTTAAGCTCGGTTTTGAACGGCTACGAGAGCATTACAGGCCAGATAAACGTGGAATTTTACAAACCGGAAACTGCACCACGACTTTACCTGAATGCTTTTGGCAACCAAGGGAGCCGTGCTGAGCTCAATGTGATGTCGGCCCTGCCCGTCAATCAACACTTATCCACCGCCATAATGGCCCACGCCAGCTCTATCAGCATTCCGCGTGATGGCAATAATGATGGTTTTGCGGACATTCCTACCGGTAGCCAACTAAACTTCATGAACCGCTGGCATTTCAAGAACCCTGAAAGTGGCTGGGAAGGGCAGATCGGCCTTTCGGCCATCCGCAATAAAAAGCTCAGCGGACAAATGGAATACCTGGAAAATGATCATCCTTCTGACACCCTTTGGGGCTATGAATCAGAAGGGCGCAGAGTGGAGCTTTTCGGCAAAAATGGCTATGTTTTTAAAGACCAACCCTTTCGTAGCCTGGGGATTATCTACAGTTTAACGTACCAGGATCACACAGGGCGGTTTGGGAAACGATTCCATCGGGGAGAACAACGCAGCGCTTATCTCAACACTATCTATCAGGATATCATAGGTAGTACGATTCATAAATATCGCACCGGAGTATCTTTTCAGATGGATAATGTTTTGGACCGCTTAACACGCCCTGACCTGGAAGACCCCTTATATAACCAGGAGCGTACAGAGATAGTACCGGGCGCCTATTTTGAATATACCTTTGAACCTGATCCGAAGTTTACCTTGGTGGCAGGTGTTCGGGGAGATTACAACAGCTACTTTGAGCAAGCCTATATCACCCCCCGGCTGAACATGCGGTATTCTCTTTCGGAGTCTACTACTTTCCGTTTAGGTGGTGGGCGCGGACAGCGCACCCCTAATGTGATGATGGAAAACCTCAACCTTCTCGCATCCAGCAGGTTTATGGATTTCGGGGTAGCACAACTACCCGAAATAGCCTGGAATAGCGGAGCCAGTGTGGTGCAGGACGTGCAACTTGCCGGGAATAAGCTGAAGCTTACAGTAGATGCCTTTTACACCTGGTTTGAAAACAAACTGGTAGCTGACCTTGACCTTGGTCCTGCTACAGCCTACCTACTCAATACGGAAGGAAGCCGTTCATTGAGTGTACTGGGACAGATCGATTACGAATTGTTCACCAATTTTGACGTACGGTTAGCGTACAAATACCTCAACTCCAAAGAACAATTCATCAGCGGCTTAAGGCAGAGCTACCTGATACCGCAGCACCGCGCTTTCACCAACCTGGCGTATCAAACGGAAAACCAGTGGAAGTTTGACCTTACGCTAAACTGGTTTGGCTCCAAACGCCTACCAAACAGCGAGTCCAGCCCACTGGAATTTCAAAGAGCCGGGCAGTCGCCTGGTTTCTTCACCATGAACACACAGGTAAACAAAGCCTTTAAAAACGGTTTGGAAGTGTTTGTTGGGGTAGATAACCTCCTGGACTTTCGCCAGGACAACCCTATTGTGAACGCCAACAATCCCTACGATCCCTATTTTGACACCAACTTTACCTGGGGACCGGTATTCGGGCGTAATATATACGCTGGTTTGTATTACACCCTTCCGGATAAGAAAGATTAGGAACCATTCCCGCGCCTGAAGGCGCGGGAACTTCCTCCTTCCAAACCTGTTTTATCAATATGGCCCATCAACATGATCATCCTTCCGGCAAAAACCTGAGGCTGGCTTTTTTCCTGAACGTGGGTTTTACGATCCTCGAAATTATTGGTGGATTAATCACCAACAGCGTGGCTATTCTTTCGGATGCCCTGCACGATCTTGGTGACAGCCTTTCGTTAGGTGTATCCTGGTTCCTGGACCGCAAATCGACCAGGGAGGCTAACAGCCGCTTTACCTTTGGCTATAAACGCTTTTCTCTCCTCGGGGCGCTCATTAACAGCCTGGTACTGATAGCTGGCTCCGTTTTCGTAATCTCCGAAGCCCTTCAGCGGCTCCAAAATCCTGAAACCACAGATGCGCGTGGGATGGTGATCTTTGCACTGATAGGTGTTACCGTGAACGGTTATGCCGCCTGGAAACTGAGTTCCGGAAAGACCTTAAACGAAAAGGTAGTTTCGTGGCACCTGGTAGAAGATGTGCTGGGATGGGTGGCAGTACTTATTGTAAGTATCGTTCTGCTATTTACGGACTGGTACTTCCTGGACCCCGCCCTTTCCATACTCATTACCGTGTATGTACTCTACAATGTGATAAGACGTTTACGGGAAACGCTCTATGTATTCCTGCAAGCTAAACCGGGCGAGATAGACCTGGAGGAAGTGATCCGAAAGATAAAAGAAGACCCTAAGGTAAAGTCCCTTCACCACACCCACCTTTGGAGCCTTGACGGAGAACACCATGTATTTACCACGCATGTGCAACTTCAGGATGTACAATCATTCAGTGAAATTGTGGCCTGCAAGGAAAGACTGAAGGAAATGTTGAAGCGTGAATACCACTTTTCACATTATACCATTGAAACCGAACTGGACCAGGAAAGCTGCTCCCTGAACGATTAATTTTCTTCCTCGTAAAACAGCTTATAATATTTACGACCCCCGTCATCGGTGCCTTTTTCGATCATTTCGCGATTACCGTGGATGTATACATGAAAATTCTTGTCCAGCTTCAACACGCTTTTGAATATGCGTGACTTTTTCTTTACCGCCTCCGGGGCAATGTTAAAGGATTCATGGAACTGGAGGTTATCACGATCGTTCTCCTCGGCATAGCTCTTAAAGCGATCTATGGTTCCTTCATCCTGGAACACCTGTTCATTGAAGTCATCGTAATCAAAAGCCTCGGATTCCTTGAAATAATTCAGGGAACGGTTCAACAGGTCAATGCTGTCCTGGCGCTCCAGTGGCTTCTCACTATCCAGGTCTTTTTCGATAAAGTTCTTGGTGAGAGACAATATTGAAGAGGTTTTCAAATATTCTGTAGAACGTGGTTTTACTTTCAGAAAATCGTCAAACCAGTATTTGGCCTCTTCCCCTTTATTGAGATTGTCTACCGCCAGCACCTGGTAGCCGTCTTCCCCATCCTGGTTAAAAACCAGGCAGGCCTTATCCACTTTAAAAGGGCTGATCCCGGAATAACTGAATACATCAATGGTTTCATCCTGCTCTTCGGTAAAGAAAAAGGGTTGTTTTTTCTCCGATTTAAAAAGGCCGATGGCATCCGAGGTAAGGGAACCGAAAGTGAGACTCTTAAAATAGATTATAAACAGCTCCCCCGACTTGATATTGGGGTGCTGAGAATGTTCATACAGGAGTTTAGCCAAGGCCCCGGAACGGTTGTTAAAGGTTTCCGGATCCCTGAAAATGTCGCGACAAATGCTATATACATTATTCAGTTCCAGCTCGGCCGGGTGGGTAAATCGATGGAATTCCGGGGTTTTAAAAGCCGAGTACAGGTAATTCCAAAGCTGTTTTTCAGTAGCGGGGTCCATCCCCGAGGGATGGGTACTGACCTGTAAATGGTCTTCTTTCAGGCGGTTACCCACATAGTGGATCATAACGGAAACGATGGAACTGAGGGTATTATCGAACATAAAACAGAATTAGCGCAGCAAATATCTGTAATGACCCGGTGAAAACCTGAGTTTGGATGGCACAACAATTATTCTTTGCACGTACAGTTAATGGATTGGTAGCTTAACTTTCATTTAAGTTTAAAAACCTTTGAAGAAGAACTCCTCTATCCCCAACCCTCCCCGCAGGAGTTATGCGTGGATGTTAGCATTAGCTGGCCTGATTGCCGGAGGCCTGATTGTATGGGTATTTAAACCGGAGCCTGTTCCTGTTCCCTCTCCGGCCAAAACCCCGCAACCTCAGACAAAAACTTCCGGAAGCTTTCTGAACCCTGGTGCTGCTTCTACGGACTACCGTAAATATGACCCCAGCGAATTAAAGGGTATTCGCGCGAAAATTGAACAAAACTTAAAGGGACAGCAAAATACGGTGGCACTCTACTTTCGCGATCTCACCAATGATCAATGGTGGGGGATCAACGAAACGGAAGTCTTCAGCCCGGCCAGCCTCATGAAGGTTCCGGTCATGATTGCCATCCTGAAATTTGAAGATCAAAACCCGGGAGTCCTCAGTCAAACCATAACCTACGAAGGTGCCAGGGAGCAACTGTATAAAAAGCCGGTGAATGCCCAAAGCCCGATGATGCCTGGAAGCAGCTATAAGGTAGAGCAACTGTTGAACATAATGATCACGGCTTCTGATAATGAAGCGACCATACTATTGATGAAATTCCTGGATCAAAGATCTCCAGGCTTTCGCAAAAAGGTGGAGGAAGAACTGGACTTCCGGACCCCGGCAGGAGGAGGTTCTCAAAAGGATTTTGTGACCGTAAGGCGGTATTCTGCCTTCTTTCGCACTCTATACAATGCCTCCTACCTCTCAGAGGCAATGTCAGACAAGGCACTGGCCATTTTAGCACATTCCGGTTTTGGGTTTGGCATACGTCAGGCCATACCTCCCCAGGTGCGGGTAAGCCATAAATATGGCTACCGGCAGATCAACGCTACGAGCCATCAGTACCATCACTTTGCCATTGTATATCATAGCCGGAAACCTTTCCTGCTGGGTATTATGACTAAAGGCACCGATCCAAACAAATTGAAAACCCAGATCACCGCCTTGGCCGAAATGATCTACCGTGAAGTGGATACGCAAACAAGCGGATCAGGCGGTTACCTGGAAAGGGACCTGGAATGATCTAGGACAACTTGCACTGCAGGCTCATCCATCCGCCACCATTGTGTACTTCAGTAAAACCTTTGGATTTAAGGATGCTTTTGGCGGAGGCACTGCGCATACCTGAAGCACAGCAGGTAATGATCGCTTTGTCTTTTTTGATCTTAGCCAACCTCGAAGACAGCTCGTTAAGAGGAATATTTACGGACCCCTTTACGTGGCCAGTCTGGTATTCACCTTTGGTGCGTACATCAATAATCTGGGCACCGTCCTTTACCAATTGGGCATAATCTGTTTTGGGGCCCAGCCCGAACAATTTTCTAAACATAATTACGAGTTTACCTGCATGTGATTTACCTCCAACCAGGATCCGGCATTATAACACTCTATCCCTTCCTGCGAAAGCATATGAGTGGCCATACCGCTGCGGTTTCCAGACGCGCAGCAAAGCAATAAGGGCTGCCCCAATGATTTTATTTCATCCATTCGCTGGTTCAATTCCTGCAATGGGATGTTACGGGAACCAGCTACGTGTCCACCCTGGAATTCAGCGGGTGTACGCACATCTACTATAGTTCCTGTATTGTTTTTAAGCATTTCTTCTACAGTCATTTTCAATTGATTTTTCTTTTAAATATCATGGCAAATCTAAGGGCACATTTCCACAACCAAAGCCACTTTTGTTACACAATGCCACTTTCACGAATGATCATGAATAAGGCCATGAGCAGGACAAAATAGCCAAAGCCCTTTTTCAGCCGGGAACCATCTACTTTTTTACCCAGGTACATACCCAAATAAATACCCGCGCTTGCCAGTGCGGCCAGGGTTATTAAAAAGGTCCAGTCAATGGCATGGGATTGTACATCACCAATAAAACCAAACAGCGACTTTACCGCAATGATCAGCAATGAGGTGGCCACCGCTTTTTTCATAGGCAAACCTACCAGCAGTACGAGGGCTGGAATTATAAGGAAACCTCCCCCGGCACCAACAAAGCCGGTAACGCTCCCTACTATCAACCCCTCTACCACAACCAGTAAAATATTGGGTTTCCTGCTTTCTGAGCCGGCAGGAACCTCTGTTTTTCCGGAGCGGATCATTCGGGTGGCAGCCAACAACATGATCAGGGCAAAAAACACCAGGATAAAGGTATCCCTACTCACACTGATATCTCCTAAAGTAAAAAGCTCTGCAGGTAGGGAAGGCACCAGGTAGCGCCTTACCAGGTAAACGGCTACCAGCGAGGGTACAGCAAATAAGGCCGCCACGTACAGATCGGTTTGCTTGCGGATGATGAACCGGGTGGCACCTATTGCCGATGAAACCCCTACAATGAACAGCGAATAGGCGGTTGCCAGAACCGCATCCAGGCCAAAAAAATACACCAGAAGCGGCACCGTAAGAATGGACCCCCCACTACCGATCAATCCCAGGGAAACCCCTATGATCATAGCGAGTATGTAGCCTATAATCTCTACCATCCCTTACCCTTTACGGCAGGTTGAAATCCCAAAGGGGAGATAGAGTGGGCAAAAACGCATAAAGCTGGTGATAACGAACACTACAGCTAAAACCAACAAGCTTATGCCCCATATTCCGGAAATAAGATTACCAAAATACAAGCCGGCCATCACCATGGCCAGGATCACACGGATCACCCTGTCTGCTGCACCCATATTTGCTTTCATATCTTTTTAGATCTGATTTTCTAAGGATCAAAGGTCCGGAAGAAAGCCCGGAAAAAGAGTAACCAATGTTACAGAAGGGTAATCTTATTGCGACTAAGCTCCACCAGCTTTTCCTCCTCCATCTGCTTGAGCAAGCGTGAGACTACCACCCGGGCAGTACCCAATTCATGGGCTATCTGCTCATGGGTCATGTGTACAGCATTATCCCCACTCAATTCGCTCTTCTTGCGTATAAAATCCAGCAGGCGCTCATCCATCCGTTTAAAGGCCACGGCATTCACTACTTCCAGCAACTCTTCGAAACGCTTATGGTATAGTTTGAATATATAATCCAGCCATTCCGGGAACTCACGCATGAGTTCGCTGAGTTTCTCTACAGGGATCATGAGTATTTGGGTATCCTTGTCGGCTACCGCTTTAACCTTACTGGTTTCCTGGTGCATGCCTCCCAAAAAAGACATGATGCAGCTCTCACCCGGCCGGATATAATAGAGCAATATCTCCCGGCCATCGGGATCCGTGCGCATTACTTTTACGCTACCTTCCGTTACAATGGGAATGGCCCGTACGTAGGCACTTTCACGCATGATCACTTCTCCCTCGCTAAAAGTGCGGGGAATGCCGTATTCATGGAGACGTTGAAGAATGGCAGCCGATGATTGGAATTCGGTAATCTGGTTCAGTTCCATACCACAAAGGTAGCACGCCCCACTAAAGTTGCATTAAAAAAAGCCCCGGCAAAAGCCAGGGCCACAAGTCAGGTTAGTTGGTGGTGACGTTTCGCGTAAGGTATACCTCGTATACGGTATTGGAAGGCACGGTCGGATTATTGTTGGGATCCCATGAGGGTCCTTTGGAAAGGATACCTCCGTAAATATGTCCGATCAATACCTCCTGATTTTGAGGAAGTGCCTGGTAATTGAGCACATCATAATCCGCATTATACATATTGCTCCAGGCCGGAATAAATTCTGATTCGGCACCAATGAAGTCTGCCAGGCTGTTGGTATTGTATATATCCGTTGTAGTACCGGAAACATTATCACGGGCTAGGGTGAGGATCAGCTTGGTAAAAGCATCTCCCGCCCCTATGGCAGTATCACCGATACCTCCAAAGGAGGTGGTGTACATTACATTATTGGTAGAATCGTACAGGGTGACATAAGCCGATGAGTAAATATTGGAGCGCTGGGTATAGGATGGATCCAGGGCATAGGATGGAGTGGTACCGTTGGTAAGGTAAATTGGATTGCGGAATGGTTGATTGGCTTTGGTAGTATCGTGTAATACCGGAGAGGTAAACACACCTCCGTAAATAGTGAGTCCTACAGTGCTCTTATCACTGCCAATAGAAGGAACCACTAGCAAATCACGTCTGCGGAACTGGGTCACCGAATCCGGCAGGTTATCCGAAATATACTGAAAGGATGAAGGATTGATATCTATACTGTTGGGCGACTCTGTAACGGTGAACACATGCACGGTATCCAGGTAAATCTGGGTATGATTACCTCCATAAGGACCTTCAAAATTATGCCCCACTACGAGGTAGAACTTATTATCCAGACGGAAGAGTTCACCACCGGTAGCTCTTTCAAAATCATCAGAATCATACACTACTGACATGGCCAGGGCGGTATCATTATGATCAATAATAGCTTGTACCATATCCGGGACATTAACCCTTGAAAAAGTAGGAAAGGTTTGCCAGGTGGCATTGGGAGTACCGGCATGGAGTTCACCGTAACCACCGCACAAATACAGGTAATCACCCTGCTGGAAATGCTGCATATTGGATGAGGTATACTGTTCGCGCAGTGCAACGGGTAGACTCATTACGGACATACTATCCAGACTTTGTGTACTGGTATTGTAGAGGTAAATGAACTTATTAGCCTTTTTAAAAGGAAAATCCTGCTGATTACCAAAACCGTGAAAACCATTCGTACGGCCACCAATCAGCAACCAATACTCATTATAGCTGGCAAAAACAAACGACTGTAAGGCAGGAAGGCTGGTATGGGTAGTACTGGCCTGCACCCGGTAGGCAAGGCTCTCGGTAAATTGAGCCGGCTCTTCTTCAGAAGGACTGTTTTTACAGGAAGGGAAGGTGACGAGACCTAACAAAAGAAGGCCGGCTAATTGTAATTTCATGACAAGGTTTGGATTGATTTGACACCCAAAATTGAAAACCTCTCGCCTGCCAGCCTAAAAATTAAAGCCAACGGATACAAAATTTTAGTGAATGACGTAACCAATTGGATAAAACCAACTAAATGTTTAAAGTGGGAACGAGATACCAGTTTGCGGAAACCTGCAGATTTAGACTTAAACCGCAGACCAGCGTATCTTAACGAACGAAAGTTGTTCGGTTTCCAGCCGAACTTCGGGAATCACGTCAAAACCATTGTTGAGATAGAAGGACAGCGGAGAACGATATTCCTGTCCGTTGGATTTTACAAAACCGGCTTTATCCACTACCCAACCGTTGAGTACTCTTTCACTTTTCCTGGCGTGGTCCAGCAATTGTTTGCCTAAGCCTTTCCTTTGGAAATCAGAGCGTACCAAAAGAGCAAACCAACGTTCACCTTCACGGGTAAATACCGGTAGCCAACCAGCTACACCCTTATCGGAATATACAAGGTAGTGGGTTATATCACTTAAACCGGCCAGATACTTTTCCAAACCCTCTATCTCCGTAAAACGTACGGAATGGGGGTATTCAGAGTTCCAGATGGCTCGAATGTCTAGTTTATCCTGCAGATTGAGGAAGCTCTTCTTTACCAGCTGGGTACTCAACGCAGTCACCTGCTATGTGTTTTTTTCTTTTTATACTGTTTTCCGGTACGGAGATCCACGTAGAACATCCCATTCTGCAAGTGTCTTTCTTTGATAAAAGTCATTCTAACATTTTGACTTACAAGTGGCATGAGCAGATCAGTAATCAAAAGAGTATCGTCTTGCTCCCAGGCCTGCCCTACGTAATGACTCAATAGTTTTCCACGCTCCCCATACCTGTCAAATTTTACAACACCATTTTCTATGATGAGCTCATTGTATTGATATAAACCACTCCACCGGTAAAGATCTTTGCGCTGGTGAAAATCCGAAACGTAATAAGCGTCTATAACGTGCTTTTGCGGGTTACTAAGCTGGTACTTTATTTTCATTTTTGACCCGATAGACCTCCACCCTTTTCTTCGGTTAAGCTGCATACGAAAGGAGTAGAGGGAATCTCCCACCCGGTAGGCATACGTTACTTTTTCAGCATACCCCCTCGCAAAACCCGGTACCAGTTTGTGTTTGGTTACCACCGCTTGGGTATAGCCGGTCTCGCTCCAAAAAATGGTGGGTGTTTCAAAATTATTCCATGCCATATAAGCTATAATGATCATGAATATAATCCCAAATGTCCAGGGGTTGTAATTGTGCACGTAAACAAATAAATAAGCCTACGCCTAAAATACAGAAAGTCGATTATTATTGCGCCTACATCAAACCCACCAGGATGGTTACCACCAGGCTCACACCCAAAGCTGAACCTCCCAGCACGCTCAGCACCATCTTAGCACGGCCCTGGTAATAGCGTTGTATGAGGTAATAGACCAACCGCTGCCCCAAATAAATAAGCCCGGCATAGATCATGAAAATCAACCAGTTTCCCCCATCCCTCATCCAGCGAAAGTCATAATAGCCTTCGTCAATGAAAAAGAGGAACATGGTAACCAGGATGGAACTGAAAGCCAGAAGCAGGTAATTTTGATGGTGGCGTGACATAGCAGATAGTTTTAGATGCTAAAGATAACGCCAGGAAAATCATTTAATTATCTGATTCACTTACCCCTGGGCCTTTTTCTTTTTGAGGCTCAGCCGGATTTTGCTTGAAAATAATGGTCATGGCCTTGTACAGTTGGGGGTGTTTCTTTTTGAAAAGCCGGGGCCGCTTGAAGAAATACTCACTGGCCACGGAATAAAATTCTGCCTGGTTGGTAGCACCATAAGGCCTGATATCCGAATCATCTTCCGCAATCTTATGGATCTCCTCCTTCATCATCTTCAGCCACGGAATGGCCTGCGGATGGCGTATCAACACATCCGGCACTCCGTCTGTGGCGCCATCCATTTTATCGATGAGGTGTACAAACTCGTGGATGCCCACATTCTCCTTACTGGTCTTATTGGAAAACCCAAGGTGCAAAGAAGGCTTGGAAAGTGTCATGGTTCCATTCATAAAACCCCAGCCCACCATGCCGGAAATGTTACGATCCTTGCCGTTGGTTTCAAAATCAGGGTTAAAAGTATCAGGATAGAGCAGCACCTCGTTGAGGTTGGAATAGTCCCACTCCTCAAAGCCAAACACCGGGATAATGGCACTGGCGGCCACCAGCACCCGGTCTTCTTCGGTAACATCCGTACTAACCCCGGTGATCTTGCAACCGGAAAGGAAACGCATGACCCGGTATTCAAAATTCCTACGGTCCTTTCCACGCAGGCGTTTGTAAAAGTCTACCTTATCCGCGAGGATAGCCTTCTTTTTAGCATCAATTGGGATCTTTTCCCCGTGATAATGTGGATACATGTGGGTACGCAGGTACCAGGCGGTACTACCCAGGATAATGAGTAAAACAAGGATGCTGGCCATAAATGAAAAAGGTTCCAGAGCATAAAGCCAGGAACCTTTTAATTGTTCAAAACAAGTTATGAGTTTGGCCTGGGCTTTATTGAATCGCATCTCAAGACCGGAATTGTTTCGTAATGCTACACACAGGCTAAACCTAGCCGCAAGAGCTTACGACCCTATACTGAAAGTTGGATGATTACTCCCTCAGCGTCAGATTATTGAAATGATTCATCACTCCGATGAAATTCCGAAGCAGGCCACACATCTAAACAGCTAATGGAGTTATTAGCTGGCTGTACTACATTACATATTCCTTACCCTGGTTGATAATAGGTTCAGGCAGGTTTTCTTCCCCATAGGTTTCAAGCATATCTATTTCAATAGTTCTGCTTATTTGATCAAGGGCAATTCCAGAGTCAATTTCATCAAATGGGTTCAATAATGTACCTCCTATTTTATGAGTGGTTAAAAATATATAGCCCACTAACGTTCCAACTACAATAGCCCATTTGTCAACATGATCTGCAGCTACCATAGTAATGCTGATAATGAAGATCCAAATAAAAATCCGTGTATAAAATGCGTAGGTTAAAGGAAATACCGTGTTGAAAATACGTTCCGACCGCCCCATTTCATCGCAAAATTTCACGTTAAGCCCATTGAGTTCCAAAAAGCGGAATCCGTCAATAATTTGGTATTCCAACATCTTATTCAAATCCATTGCCTGGAGATCCAGGATAGCATTGGCTTTATTTTTTCTACTCTTGATTTTTTCCAATTCTTCTGCTTCCAAATAATTTTGATATTCATCAGCTCCTGATTTTCGAAGCTTCTGCTTAAGAGCATATATGAAAGCAATATGACGATGGATCAGGTTGTGTCTTAAATTTTCATATTTACCAGTATCACGATTGGAGGGGAGTTTAGTATAAAACATAACCTGACGGGCCCAACTGCGACTATCGTTAACTAATGAGCCCCATATCTTGCGAGCCTCCCACCATCTATCATAGGCTTGGTTGTTACTAAAACCAATAAAAAATGATAACGCAGTTCCCAGGATAGTAGGCACAAGAGCTGGAAGTTGAAACTGGCTTTTTATAATATAAACGTATAAGTAATAGGTAAGCAGGCAGGTTAAGAAGTCAAATACTAAATGCTGCCAGGTACCACTCAGAATCCTTTTAATGCTTATTTTTTTTGATACTAGCATGGGTTGCAGTTATAAGATTTGGCTTAGTTAACCTGGTAAGAGTCCCGAAAAAATAAAGGAGAGGCCGGTTGCTTTAACCCTTCCTCTAGACGTTGTTTCTGTCTCAGAGCGTCTACCTCTCCGAGTGAAGTATTGAAAAACCCAGCATTGCCAGCTAAACCTTCAAATTATACTTTGGGTCATGATTTTTTAGACAGAGTGCCCGGCATGTCTTTATTCTTGACAAAAATCAATTTGTGTCTGCTTTTAGGAGCTTCCCTTTGTTCAACTTCAAATTTCCCGATCGACTGAATTAAAGGGGTTAATTTTTCAAACCCATAATTTCTTGAGTCAAAATTAGGCTGCTTCTTTTGGATAAGACCACCAACATCTCCTAGAAATGCCCATCCATCTTCATCAGATAAATCGCGTATAGAAGATGATATTAAAGAAATCTCTCGACTACTAATTTTCTCAATACTTGATTTATCCTTCTCCCTCTTTTCTATTTTATCTTCAGTTTGACCTCTGAGTATTTCAATGTATATGAATTTATCACAAGCAACTATAAACGGGTTGGGAGTCTTTTTTTCCCCAATTCCTATAACAAGCATTCCGGCCTCTCTGAGTCTCGTTGCCAGTCTTGTAAAGTCACTATCACTGGAAACCAGGCAAAAACCGCTCACTTTACTGTTATAAAGAATATCCATAGCGTCAATGATCATTGCGGAATCGGTAGCATTTTTGCCTGTGGTGTAACCGTATTGTTGAATTGGTGTGATGGCATTCTCCAAAAGCAGGTTTTTCCACTTCTGCAAACCTGGTCTTGTCCAGTCACCGTAAATTCTCTTTATGGTGGGGTTACCATATTTGGCTATTTCAGCCATCATCTCTTTCACATTAGCAGATGGTATGTTATCACCATCTATCAGAACGGCCATGTTTGAGTGTTGGCTCATTTATTTGCTTTAATTATAGTTAAGACCAAAGGGGCAGGTCAAGGCAAGCGTGGGAATCCGGGAAATGGCTAAGTTACGACTTTTGGGCCAGCGGCAATTTTACTTCGGTGCTCGCTCAGATAATTGCTGACCTGAAATAAGATAATCATTCTGGCACATTAATAAAACATAACCCCGCCCATGGCCGGGGTTATGTAAGCTTTACCGAAGCCCTTTAGAAAGAAGCTCGTACAGCTCCTATAAAATTGATCCCGGGCGCTACGATCCCCGAAGAATAAGGGCGGTAACGCTGGTCCGTTATGTTCTCCACTCCCAGGCTGGCCTGCAG
>CETZ01125629.1_pt1 | contig 16164 bp, 12 predicted proteins | sample 531441 | NCBI WGS metagenome assembly CETZ01 (sample SAMEA2623098, study PRJEB7988) | marine metagenome | isolation source: saline water (ENVO:00002010), including | reverse complement strand
CCGTTGATCCACTGTGCCTCCTTGCGGCTCATCAGGTATACTACATCCGCCACATCCTCCGGGGTTGTAAGGCGCCCAAAAGGATTGCGGTCCAGGCTCTGCTCCCTGATCAATGGATAACCTTTTATATAGTGCAATGCGCGGGTATCGGTTACACCCGGTTGAAGGATATTACAGCGTATGCCATAAGGAGCAAATTCAAGGGCTATGGAACGGGCCACGGCTTCCAGGGCGGCCTTGGCCACCGATACTGCGGCATAATTACGCCAGGCTTTTTTACTACCCTCACTGGTAAGTGCCAGTGTCATGGCCTCCTTTTCAAACAGGTTTTTAGCGTGCAGGGCTTTTACCCAATGGTAAAAGCTCAGGGCCATAGCCTCGGTGGTAAGCTGGAAATCCTCACCTTGTAAAAAATGCGTTTCATCTGCAAATAAACGCTCAAGTTCTGCTGAAGTTTTGGAATGATGGTCACCTGAACGGTAGGGCACCATCAGTTTGAGGTTTCCACGGGCAATGGAATGCAGCAAGAGCGATACTTTCACCCCCTGCTCCAGCAATTGTTGCATCACCTCCTCCCTGCTTTGGGCATCCAAAGCATCTTTGTTGTACGATAGTATCTTGCAGCCCTGAGACCTTAACCGGTCAAAAGCCTCTTCCGCTTCCCGGGCCTGCTGCCTCCGCTCCCGGTACAACACACAAAGGTTAAACCCCTCACGGGCCAGTTTTAAAGCTGTGGCCATACCCATGCCGCTGCTGGCTCCTAAAATGATAGCTAGAGGCTTCATAAAATCAGGGAATTATTTCCAGGCAAGAACGCGAAAATTTGAAGGATATCAAACCTTTTCACCAGCCTGGTTCGGGAGCACAATACTGAACATACTACCTGTGCCCAGGTTGCTCTGTACCCGTATCTGTCCACCAAGGGTTTCTACCTGTGCCTTAGCCAGGTATAAGCCCAGGCCACGCCCCTGCACATGATTGTGGAAACGCTTGTAAAAGCCAAAGATCTCATCACCATAACGTTTCAGGTCAATACCTAAACCATTATCAATCACCTCTATCTCTACCTCGCTTTCCTTCTGGTGAGCTACAACCTTAACTACCGGATCTACATCCTGCCTCCGGTATTTTATAGCGTTGGAAACCAGGATATAGATAATACTCTGTAGATAACTGGAAATAGAATAAAAGGGTTTCAGGTCTGGGTTGTCTACCAGTTTTACTGTGGCATTGGCACTGCTTATTTGTAGTTCAAGCTCATTGCGCACCAATCGTACAATCTCCCGCAGATCTATTTTATCAACTCTCTGGTTAATGTTTGATTTGGTAGCCAACACCATATTCAGGTCACGCAGCACATGGTCCAAAGCCTCTGAAGTGACTTTTACGCCCTCCATAATTTCATGGACATCCTCCTCAGAGGGCTTCATTTCTATAAGATTGCAAAGTCCCATTAAAGTAGCTACCGGGGCTCTTAAGTGATGGGATACCACAGAGTTGAACTGCATCAGTTCATTTACCCGCTGCCCCAGTTCCTTCAGCAGCTGTTCCTTCTCAAGTTCAGCATTCTTAAGACTGGTAATATCCACCCCGTGGCCAAATACGCTTTGTAGCTCATTGTTCTCATCAAAGTACGGGTATAACTCACGCATGATATATTGCTTGCTACCGTCCTCTTTTTGGTATTCATCGATCCACCCATGCGGTTTGCCTGAATGCACCGCTTTTACAAAGTGTTCTCTGCGCTTTTGGGCCAGGCTTTTAGGATGCCCGCGTTTAGCCACGTATTCAAAATCATCCTTACCAATGATCCAATCACGAATTTCCTGATTCTGAATGGCTTTAGGATTTACAAAGCGGTACCGGTGATCTTTATCAAACACAGCTATATCAACCGGTAAGGTGTTCAAAATGCTTTCGGAGAATTTTTTTTGTTCCCTCAGTTCCTCGTCTGCTCTTATGCGCGCCAGCGTAAAGGCTGCGTGATTCACCAACCGCACCACCAGGCCCTGCTCCGGTAAGCTCAACTCCCGGTTTGCCACACAGGTAAGCATCCCAAAAACCCGCTCCTTGTTGGCAATTGGGAGTACAGAAAATGTTTTAATGCCAAGAAGTTTACGGGCCGGAGCGGCCACGGCCCTGAAAGCGGGCACCTTGGTATGGTCCTTCATCAGCTCTATAATCTCCTTCGGGTCGGTGGCAAAAACCATTTTACGCTTTTCCAGGATATTATGAAACCTACTGCCAGGCTCTACAATGGGTACTATACTACTGACGCTAACCTTACCCAGAAACATCATCAGGCCCTCCTGGTGTTTAGCAGACAGCCTTTGCGCCTTCATTTCAAGTGTGTCTGTCTTAGGATTATACGTAAACACCCGTGAAGCTGTAACATCCACCAGTTTTTTGATACCATCACTTAGCAGGTGTAGTATTTCAAGGGTATCACCACCTTTTACCGCAGCCTGGTATATGGAATCAATGGTTTTTATCTCGGCAAGGGTTCTCCGGGTATACTCTTCCTGGTTTTTCCGTTGGGTTATATCGCGTGCAGCTCCATAAATATGGGTCCTTCCGTTACCTGCATCCTGTGACCACAGGCGGTCCGACACCCATATATATTCACCGTTGTTCTTTTTGCGCATACGGTAATCACAGGAAACCGCTTTTCCTTTAAGGGCTTCATGAATATGGTTGCGATACGTATTAAAATCCTGCGGATGTATGGCCTTACTCCAAACCCCAAAACCTTTCTTAAGGTCTTCTTCTTCATAGCCCAATAATCTGGAAACCTGATTGCTACTAAAAAGAAAACGGGCATTGCTCAGGTCAGTGCCTTCAATATCCAGGGCATAGATGATTTCATCCGTATTCTCAAAGACATCCCGTAGCAATTGATTTTTACGCCTGTCTTCCTGCCGGTAATATTCCAGCTCCTCTCCCAACATATTCAAACCAACCAAAACAGCGTTTAGGGTATCATCTGAATCCGGTATGGTGGTGCGTACCGAAAAATTACCCTTACCATACTCCAGAAGGATATTCAGGATATGGTCCAGCTGCTGATTGGCTGTGTCGTCAGAGTTCATGCTGAATTATAAGTATTCCTTCAACCAGGCTATAGCCTCCTCTTCATTGGTCATAAAACGGGTAGGTACAAGAGGCCGGTTTATACCCACAAAAAAATTGCCTATTACCTTTCCGATGGTTGAAGAACTGATTATAGCTAAGGAACTTACTTTTTGCGATACTTCCTCCGAAGAATAATACTCCCTCACCGGGCGGCTTAAAAAATGGACATCAGAAAAATCTACTAATAAGGGTAGACGCAATCCTTCACGTAACCGGTCCACTATACTTACTACAGCACGGGCGTTATCCAGAGTATATTCACTTTTCTGATCAACCTTTATTCGTATTATCTGATCCTTCATGATTATTGGGCCGCCCGGAGCATCGTCCACGCGGATTTCCCCGGAACCAGATTCCTTATTCGTCATTGTATTGGCTTAAACCAGTTATCTCTAATTAAAGCCTTGCCTACCGTAAGACTTTAACTGACTGTACTTATTGAACTAATGAATTAACTAAACTTAATCAAAATTCCATTCATCTTACAAAGATATACAGATTATTCTTACACATAATTTGCAAAAATGGGTAAGTCATTGCCATTCCAGCAATAAACGCTGGGCAGAAAAGCCGGGACCAAAACTGAGCATAAGGCCTTTATCTCCTTTGGGAATAGACCGATGGAGGTATTCTTCCAGCACGTACAATACCGTTGCGCTGGACATATTCCCATATAACCTTAATACCTCACGGGTAACGTCAATATTCTTTCCCAGGGTGTGGAGCAACTCTTCCACCATCTTTACGATCTTTTTGCCTCCCGGATGAAAAATAAAATGCTCCACGTCCTCAATTTGCAGGTTGTTCCTATGCAGAAAAGGGAAAAGAATGCTTTCAAAATGCTCTTCAATTTTCTCGGGCACGGAAGGGTCCAGAACCATCTGCAAACCATTATTGGTGAGCTTAAAACCCATCATGTGAAGTTCATCAAAAAAATGGTACATGCCGGCATCCCGGATTACGGGCAGTACCTTTTCGTCATCAGGCCCTAAGAGGGTACACGCCACTCCGTCACCAAAAATAGCGGCACTAACCACGTTGGTCATTGAAAAATCGGTGTGTTGAAAGGTACTGGTAGGTGATTCCAGGGCAATGACGGCCGCCCGCTTTCCTGCTTGGGCCTGTAAGAGATTATGGGCATAAATGAGGGCCGAAGTACCACCAGCACAACCCATTTCGGTTACCGGCAGGCGTATGATATCCTGCCGCATTTTTAAACGGTTAATGAGATAGGCATCCACCGAAGGGATCATGATACCCGTACAACTGGTAGTAATGATATAGTCTATCTGGTGTGGCTGTAAACCGGCCTGATCAAGAGCTTTGGTGAGCGCCTCTTCGGCCAGGTCCGTCATTCGTTCACTGTACAGTGCATTTTTTTCTTCAAAGGAAGTACGGGTAAATACCTCTTCCGGAGACATGATGGAATAGCGCTTATCTACCTGGGCATATTTAAAGATGCGCAGTACTTTCTCCTGAAAACGTTTTTCCTGCCCTTCCATCCAGGCTTCCACAAAAGGCAGTATCTCAGTGGTAGAGCGGCAATGTGGAGGCAAGGCTTTGGCGGTAGTGAGTATCTTGGTGTGTTTCATGGGGTTTAGCTAAAAGTGATCAGCACGCTGTAACGGAAAGCCCATTGCCATTTTATACGGTAACGGCTGATGCCGGCTTCCTGCAGCATACGGACCCAGTCACCTTTAGTAAAACTTTTACGGATGGAAAGTTTACCATCATGCCTGCTGATATAGGAAAACCGAAACACCCGCGAAGCCAGCCGGAAAAGCTGGTAGGCCAGCCTGCTGCGCTGCAGATCATTGATGATCAAAAACCTACAACCTGTGCGGCATTTTTTTAAAAGGGCTACGATCTCCTCCTCCTGAAAATGATGCAGAAACAAATTGAACATGAATACGTCCGCAGTATGATCCCCGAATTCCGGTGAAAAAACGTTCACTACTTGCCAATCTATACCAGAGTACGTATGGGAAAATTCGCGGGCCAGTTCTACCACATGCAGATTGCCATCCAGGCCGATAAGCCTGGCGTTTATCCTGTTTTTTTGGCACCAGTGGTGTACCCTGCGCAATACGTCACCTCCCCCACAACCCACATCCGTTATACGTACCAGGGGCCTTTTCTGCAATTCGGGTTTTATACGTTCCAGCATTGCCAGCACCGGAGCATACCCTCCTAAAAGTGTATTGACCCGCTCCAGTTCCTTCAGGTTTTGGGATAGGTCGTTATCCTTCAGGTTAAAATCATCCAGGATCTCTTTTTCCGAACTACGCTCTCTGAAGTAAAGGCTTGCCATGGGATAAACCTACAGCTTTTTTAAGCAAGTAAGGAGACGCAGTAGCCAGGCGAATTGCTCCTGCAAACAATGGGGGCGACTCCATCAGTTTTTGGGCATATTTACCAAAGGTGAGACGGGTGTGAAAGGCCTTTTTCCATTGCCGCGAATAGGCCCGTTCCATTTCCAGGCGCGAAACTTTACCGCTTAAGAACCGATCGGCTTCACTACAGGCAAGCATAGCACTGTGAATAGCCATGGCCATACCGTTACCGCACAGAGGGTGTATCAGCCCGGCCGCATCCCCACACATCAGGATATGTTCCTCTACGGCTGCTTTGGCAGCAAAACTCACCTGGCTGATTACTTCAGGCTTCTCAAAAGCACGCGTGGCAGAGGAAAGGAAATCATCCAGATGAGGGTTTTTGCGCAATAAACCGGCTTCCATATCATCAATATCCCGATACTGGCGAAAAACGTCACCCGTGGTCAGGTAGCAGAAATTAACCTTTCCCTCCTCCACTCTTGACAGTCCGGCATAACCTCCCCGGAAATGATGAAGAGCAACGGTATTTGCCGGAAGCTCGGCATACATATGCCATTTAATGCCCATATAAGCCGAACGCTCTTTCATAAAGGCCCTGTTAAGGCGTTTGTCCAGTGCAGAGCGCTTACCAAAAGCCCCTATCACCAGGGCCGCTTGCCTTTCTTCGGAATTGGCCAGGCGAACCTTAAAATGCGAATCTTCAAAAACTACTTCTTCTACCGTGGCTTCGGTAAAAAGGACTCCGTTTTGAAGGGCCTTGGTATATAGGAAATGATCCAGGGAATAGCGGCTTATTCCCAACCCTCCCATCTGCATACGGCATTGGGCAAAACGGCCCGTTTCGGAGCTTAAGATAAATTGGTCAATATTCACATAATTGATCTCATGAGGAAATATGCCCAAAGAAAACAGGTAGGGCCTTACTTCATTAGAGATGAATTCTCCACATACCCGGTGAAAGGGATATCTTCTTTTTTCGATAAGCTCAACTTCATACCCTCTCTGCTTAAGGTCTATACTACTAATTAATCCCGCTAAACCTCCGCCTATAATTATACATTTTTCTTTAGATTTAAACCGCTTCAACCTTCTTATAATTAGTTTTCAAACATTTAAGATATATTATATTTTTTTAAGTAAATTCGTACAAGCCAATTGATTAGAACCAATTTATGAAACCTCTGAAACTCCTGAAAGACGTGCGATCGGGCAGCTTTTTACCTTTCTCACCCCTTTACTTACAGCATTACCTTTCAGGAACAGCCTATACTACTCAACCAGTGCGGCTTTTACTTTCGGCAAAACTCAACCGGTTTATCAAAGGCTCAGCGGAAAACATCCCTCAGGAATAGCATTTCTTCCCTAAGAGACCGCACCTAATAACAAATAGCACGTGCCCTTAACCTGTTTATTTGTTCTTGCATAGTATTGTAATATTCTGATATCTGATCTATAATGCCTTTTTGACATTATCACTCTCTTTCTTTTAAGGTAGAGATGTTTGTTGTTATCATGTTGGTAAATATGAATTTATGACCCACATTTTGCCATTGTTGATATGTCCATTTATAAAATCTTACTACTCTTACTTAATCCAAGAATCATGAAAATCTGTAAACCCCTATTCACTCTTCTTTTATTTGCAAGCTATGGGATTGCAATTGCCCAAAGCGCGCCCATAGACGTACACAATAATACCGATTGCTATTTCCTGGTCAGGGCGGTGGCCATTCAAAATGATTGCCAAAGCCCTTGTATTACCAGTACCTTATGTGTGCCACCCAACTCTACGGTACAAATCAATCCCTGTTCCTTCATTGATGCATACGTTTGGTGTAATGTAAGAGTCACTCCAGCCGATGGAAATTGTCAGCCTTGCCCGGGTGATGATTTTCCACCTGTTACCGTAGCTGCACCAGGAGACCCGTGTTCATCGTACCCACATGATGACAGTGGCTTACATTGTGAGTGTGAACATTTTCAAGTGCATTACAACGACCCTTACAACCTGGTCATCAACCCTTAAAGTTAAAGTACTCTCCTGATCTTCACAGGCTCTTTACCATTATGTAAGCCGGGCTACTTCCCGGAACAACAGGAATACAGGTAATTACCCTGCTGTTAAGGACCCTTCCCGGTTATTTAAAACGGATCTCTATCCAAGCCGGGCTCTACGATATGGACCAACACGGTGTTGATCCTGTTTTTTGTTTAATCTTTTAAAACCAATTATCATGAACCAAGTAAAGAAAACTCTTCTTACCCTGGCCTTTATGCTGGCCGGTGTGGTGGCCTTTGCTCAACCTGCCCCCGTAAACATTACCAACAACACCAGTTGTCACTACCTGGTGAGAGCGGTAGCCGTTGAACCCGGATGCATCAACCCCTGCTCCACGGCTATTGTATGTGTAGCCCCTGGTGCCACTGTACCTATTCCTCCTTGTGGCGCGCCTCACCTGGTATGGTGTAATGTACAGGTAATAGCCGCTGATGCCAATTGTCAGCCTTGCCCTGCTGCTTTTACCCCGGTAAATGTTTCCGCTCCCAATGATCCTTGTGCACCTTACCCCATGAGAGCCCAGGGTAAACATTGCGATGCCCAGTGCGGTATTTATACCGTTATTTTTGTGTCGCCCACAGATGTGCATATCAATCCGTAAGAAGAAAACTCTTCTTTTATGAAAGGCAGGCTTTTAGTCTGCCTTTTTTTATGGAGAATTTTGAAATTTGGTTAAAATGACTTTTAAAATATAAAGCACAAATTTTCACTATCAGCAAAATCCTATATAGAAAATTACGCAATTTTCTTTCATTCATCAGACCTAAGCTGATCTATAGAAAAATACAATTCATAGAAGATATTAATGTTTTAAAAATCAAATAATTAAAACAAAAATAGATATACCTCAAAACTATGGAGAAAATATTTTTGAGTGAAATGAGTCATTCATTACTTTTCGACAATTATTGATTGAAGATTGCAAAAGCATTACTTTATTATTGGCTATTTTATGCGGCATTATTCAAATTACTATCCGTATTCAGTTTCCGTAAGTAGAGTGATTTCTTACACTTAAATTATCAGTTGGTTAAGTTGCCAGTGTGGCACCAAAAAACATAACAATTCCTGACAGAGGTTAGGGTTCAGAGTGGACGGGGATACCTGCAGGTTAGGGTATCCCCGTTTTTATTTTCCATAAACCAGGAATCCAAAAAAGAAGTTGGATTAACCCCTTAAACGGTTTATTCTCTGTAATTTTGCACGCTCAAATTCAGAGTGATGATAGCAGCGAATAACGTATCCCTACAGTTTGGAAAGAGAGTGCTCTTTGAAGATGTGAACATTAAATTTCACGGAGAGCGCTGTTATGGCCTTATCGGGGCCAATGGTGCCGGAAAATCAACCTTCCTGAAAATACTGGCCGGTGATATAGCGCCTACTACCGGAAACGTAAGTATGGAGCCCGGCAAGCGGATGGCCGTACTGCGCCAGAACCACTCTGAATATGACGATCAGACCGTTTTGAACACCGTGATCATGGGCCACAAGGAATTGTGGAACCTGATGCAGGCAAAAGATGCTATTTACGCCAAGCCGGATTTTAGCGAGGAGGATGGTATCAAAGCTTCTGAACTGGAGGAAAAGTTTGCCGAGATGGACGGCTGGAATGCCGAGTCTGACGCAGCAGCCCTGCTCAGTGGACTGGGTATTGAAGAGGCTGACCATTACAAGCTGATGACCGAAATGGAAGGTAGCCTTAAAGTACGGGTACTGCTGGCCCAGGCCCTGTTTGGAAATCCCGATGTACTTATATTGGACGAGCCTACCAATGACCTGGACCTGAAAACCATCAGCTGGTTGGAAGACTTTCTCCTCAACTTCCGGAATACGGTGATTGTAGTATCGCATGACCGGCACTTCCTGGATACCGTTTGTACCAATATCGCAGATATTGATTTTGGTAAGATCCGCCTGTATACCGGTAACTACACCTTTTGGTATGAATCCAGCCAGTTGGCGCTGCGCCAGCGTGCTGCTGCCAATAAAAAGGCGGAAGAAAAGCGCAAGGAACTACAGGAATTTATTTCCCGCTTTAGTGCCAACGCTTCCAAAAGCCGCCAGGCTACCAGCCGTAAAAAGTTACTGGAAAAGATCAATGTGGACGAAATACAGGCCTCCAGCCGCAGGTATCCCGCCATCATCTTTAACCAGCAGCGCGAAGCCGGTGACCAGATACTGGAGGTGGAAAACCTCAGTGCCTCGGCTGAAGATGGTACTCCCCTGTTCACAAACCTGAACTTTAAGGTAAACCGTGGAGACAAGATCAGCATACTAAGCGACAATGCGCTGGCTATCACTGCTCTTTTTGAAATACTGAATGGCAACCGTAAGCCGGATGGCGGAAGTTTCCACTACGGGCAAACCATTATTACCTCCTACCTGCCTAATGATAATGCGGAATTCTTTGATACGGATGAAAACCTGATAGACTGGCTGCGCCAGTATTCCGAAAATAAGGATGAAGTATACGTACGTGGCTTCCTGGGGAAAATGCTTTTTACCGGTGAAGAAACCTTCAAATCTGCCCGCGTACTTTCCGGAGGTGAAAAAGTACGGTGCATGCTCTCCCGTATGATGCTCAAGGAAGGTAATGTGCTAATGCTGGATGAGCCCACCAATCACCTGGACCTGGAATCCATACAGGCTCTGAACAACTCCCTGCGTGATTTCAAAGGCACCATCCTGTTCACTTCCCATGACCACACCTTTACACAAACCGTAGCCAACCGTATTATTGAGATCAGCCCCAACGGCACGCTCGATAAACTCATGGAGTACGATGAATACATCACCGATCCGAAGGTGCAGGAGCAGCGCGAAGCCCTGAAGGGCAGCCTGGTTTAAACCACAGATCTTATCCGGATGGTCTGGCCGTTGAACTGTACTTCATCCCCGGCCTTTTTTCCCTGGAGTTGTCCGTAGATAGGACTATCGGTTGAGATGGCCGTATAACTTTCCTTTCCGGTTTCGAATTTATTTTCAGGCACGGCTACCAAAAGCTTACCCATGCTGGTGTCCACCAGGCTTGCCGGACCTACCTCCTCCCTGGCGCCAAAGGATTCATAGCGGTTCAGGAAATCTATCTCCTGCCGGAGCTTGTCCAGGTTGTTCCCTTCCAGGCGTACTTCACGCATGAGGTTTTCAGTGGGGCTTTCCAGCATATCACTTTTGTCCAGGTCGTCCCCGTTTATGCTGTCCAGCTGATCTTTTTGAAAATCGGTAAGACGGTCATATTCTTCTTGTTTTTTATGGAGTAAGGCTTCAAATGCCCTGTGTTTTTCCTGTAACGCTTTCTCAGTGTTCATTTTTACATCTTTTATTTCTTAAGCCAACTGAGTACAGGGATGATTGTTTAAAGCCCGCGGGCAATGATTACTTTGGTACCATGGAAGGGTTTAAAAAAGAAGTGGTGCAACTTCTGCAGAATACGATAGACATGCGAAGAGGTGAGTTGGAAGCTGAAGTGCAACAGCTGAAGGAAGCCCTCTTATCCGACACCAAAAGTACCGCAGGTGATAAGTACGAGACGGGACGTGCCATGACCCACCTGGAACTGGAAAAACTGAGTGGCAGGCTTAACCAGATCATCCAGCAACAGCAAACCCTGAAAAGGATCGATTTTTCAAGCCCTTCGGTCAATATTCGTATGGGTAGCCTCGTTAAAACCAATAAAGGCTATTACCTTATTGCCATAGCATTTGGCAGCTTATCCATTATGGATAAGGATTGCTTTGTATTATCCCCGGCCTCACCCCTGGGAAATTTGCTATTGGGGAAACAAAGCGGTAACCAGCTGCAACTGAATAATGAGACCATTCAAATTGAGGATACCTATTAATACGGAAAACCGGCACTTTTCAACAATTCTCATTTCCTGTAATGTAATATTGTGTTTCTTGCACCCTTCTTTTCCAATTAAACTTATGCGATCTTACGGCCTTGCCCTTATCCTGTTTCTTTTTAGCCTTACTGCCTACAGTCAGAAAAAATACCAGGGATTACTCTGGAAAATATCCGGTAACGGACTGGAAAAACCCTCCTACCTGTACGGCACCATGCACGTTAGCAACCGTGTAGCTTTTCACCTCAGTGAAACATTTTTTGAAGCATTGGACCAGGCGGATGTAGTGGCACTGGAAACCAATCCTGAATTCTGGATCCAGGATATTGCCCGTTCGCAACTCATGCAGGATTATTTCCGGATGAGTATGATGAACAACAGATCCTCTTACCCCCTGTATACCTCCTTTGTGCCCAAACAGCCCCTACAAAGTGAGTTGGAATACTACCTGGCACAGGACCAGGATATGCTGAACAATATGTTGTGGCGCTTTAGTGCCAATGGGGAGAATTTTGAGGAAGGCACCTTCCTGGATCTGTTCATATACCAAAGCGGAAAGAAAAAGGGCAAAAAGGTGGTGGCCCTGGAAGATTTTGAAGACTCCTTTCGTTCCGTTTTACTCTCCAACCGTTTTGATAAGGATGCCAAACCCCTTTCTGAGAGGCAAGCCCTGAAGCTGCTGGGAGATTTTCAGAGCTGGGAAGAACTGCAGGAAGACGCGTACCGTAAGGGCGATCTGGATTTGCTGGATACCATAGTTTCCAGCCTGTACACCAGCCGCTATTACCGGGAGAATATGCTGAATATCCGGAATGAGATCATGGCCCATGGCATGGATTCACTGATGCAGTTGGGAACTTTGTTCACCGGGGTGGGTGCCGCTCACCTTCCGGGTAATATGGGCGTGATCAACCTGTTGCGCCAGCGTGGCTATACGGTAACTCCCGAAGAGAGGGTCATTACCAGCAAAAGCATTGATGAAAAGGAAAAAACCGATGCCCTGATCTTTGAACATCAGTTGCAGGATTTCCGATCAGACGATGGTTTTATACAAACCCGTGTGCCCGGGCCAATGAGTAAACTGGTTTCCGGGAATTACCAGGAATACCTTTTTGCCGATATGGCCAACGGGGCTTACTACTCCTTACGCAGGATCAATACCGCAGCTCCTTTTTATGGAAAAGATGCCGGTTTTTATGCCGCCAAGGTGGATAGTTTATTGTTTGAGAATATTCCCGGCAAGATCGTTTCCAACACTCCTATCACCGTATCTGGTTACCCCGGTATTGATATCCTGAATACTACCAAACAGGGCGACTGGCAACATTACCGAATTATATTCACTCCTTTGGAAATACTCATCTTTAAAGCCGGAGGGGTTAAGGAGTTTGTTAAATCCGCGCAGGCCTCGGCTTTCTTCGAGCAGCTTTCGCTGGGAACCGCGCGTGATACCTCAGTTGTTTTTCAGCCGGCTTATGGCGGATTTAAAGTCAGCTTACCTCTTTTGCACCGCTCGGAAAGGTACCGCAGCATCTACTACAACCCTTACGAAACCTACTGGGCCGAAGCCATGGACGAGGAATCCAATCACTTTGCCGTGGCTCACCGTCAATACCATGATTTCAGCTATATAGAAGAGGATGACTTTGAGCTGAAGTACCTCATTGAAAACCTGGAAGAAGATGAGCTCTTTGAAGTGGATACCCTTTACCTGCTGGACCGTTATAAGCATCCTGCTTCAGCCTTTCGGTTCCATTCACCCAAAGGCACTACCTATTACGGGGAGTTGCATATACAAGGCCCTCACTACATAGCGCTCTTTACCAGTCATCCATCGGAGAGCGAGCGGCAAAAGTTCTTTCGTTCTTTCCAATTCCGCCCCCTTCGGTATTCTGCAGATTTTACGGAAAGAACAGACACCAACCTGCATTACAGCATGCTTAGTCCCATGCCCATCAATAACAACCTGTCTTTCCTGCAGATGCTCGGGGTACGAGAGGAGTTGAAACAAACGGATTTTGAAGAAAAGATCGACAACCGGATACTTACCTGTGAACAAACCGGTGAACAGTTAAAGGTGAGCGTCCAGAGGATACATCGCCTGGCCTCCTATGAAAGCCCGGAAGAATTTTGGAAAGAACATGATCCCCTGGCATACTTCATCAATCCCTTTTTTAGTGAAGCAACAGCGCGGAAAGACCTTATCCTGATTAAAGACAGTTTGTTGTTTTCTGAAGTGCGCGATACCAGCTACTTTACCGAAGGCAGGGAACAATGGTATACGGATACCAACAGTACACGGGCTCTCCGCGTAAAGACCATTATTGAGAACGGTGCGCTTTACACGCTCATCGGGCTTACCGATACGCTTGGCTATTCCTCACTTTTCCTGGATCAGGCCTTTGCCTCCTTCCGGCCTTCTCCGGATACGGTATTGGGCCATTCCATTCTTCACCGGCAGGCCGGACGTTTTTTTGCCAACCTGTACAGTCATGACAGCTCACTGGTATACGAATCCAGTACCTCCATTGGTAAAGTCACTTTTAAAGAATCAGATGCCCAAGGTATACAAGCCATTATAGATCATTACACGGATCCGGTATTTGACCGTGAAAACCGCCTGGAGATGATCAGTACACTGGCCGAATCAGGCGGTGAGGATAATATCGATTACCTGGCCCGGTTGTATGAACGCTATACAGATTCCTCCGCCTATCAATTTGCTATACTGGAAACCCTGATAGCGTTTGAGGACCGGGATGCCCTGAAAACCTTCAAGAAATTACTGCTCAATGAAACACCTTTCAGCAACAATAGCTACACCAGCAACAGCCTTATCCGCAAACTGGAGGATTCGGTAGAACTGGCGCGACCACTTTTCCCGGAATTGCTGGAACTTGCCGATTTTGAGGATTACCGTGATGGCGTTTACGATGTACTGGCCGGGCTGGTAGAAAAAGATCACATAAAATCCTCGGTGTACAAATCCCGCTACCGGACCATACTCCGCAGAGCCAAGGTGCAACTGAAGAAACAGCGCTCTTCCGAAGAAACCGATAATACGCGTAAACTAAATGTTTACCTGGCGCGGTATAATACTTTATTGTTGCCCTTTGCCCGTAAAACGGAGGTACAGGAGCATTATCGGGAAGTGCTAAGGATACGGAACCGCTCGGTACTTTTTGAACAGATGCAGATACTGTACGGGGCTGTACCTATTCCTGACAGCCTTTGGAATTATGCAGCTTCCGATGTACGGGTTTTAATGAATGTGTATGATTTTCTCGCGGACAGGGATGAACTGGAGCATTTAGACCCTAAATACCTAACGCAGGATCAATTGGCGCGATCCATTGTCCAAAACGCCAATTACCGGAATTACGATACCATAGCCTTTATTACCGCCCGGGAAACGCTGCACAAGGACTCAGAAGGAAAAGCCTATTTTTTCCAGTTTAAATCGGATAAAAATGATGACCTGTGGAAACTGGCCTATGTAGTGGTGGATGATCAGCAGGAACTTACCACGGATGACCGCATGAATGGCACCGGTGAGGCTTTCCACCCGGAAACGGATAATGTGGAAGCCATTATTAAGGACGCCTTAAAAATTATAGCTGTTGATGATCGCGAACGTTACGTAGATCTCAAGAAAAACCGCTGGCGTTAAACCTATTGGAGGTTATCGGGCATTCCCAGGTCCGATTGGAAAAGACTGCGCTGACTTTCATTGAAATTCAGCACCGCAAAGAACTGCGATGAAGTAAAACTCTGGGTGCGGAATTCTTTCTTCTTGATCTTGAGTACAGACATTTTCTTCATGACAGCAGAATTTTAGGTATTATACCTGAATAATAGCTGCGCAGTCCGAAATGTTCAATGGGAAGATGAAAAAAATTCATCTTCCCTCACTTTCCTAATAACGTTTTTTCTTTCCCTTGCCGGAACGGGGGGAACTGCGGAAATTATCCTTACGCTTCTTTTTACCGCCACCGCCAGATTTTCCACCCACTCTGGCTTTATTGTCATCATCACGGTTTACACGCACATTACGTCCATCCAGTTCGAGGCTCTTGATGGCATCTGCTTTAGCTACTGAATCGGCCTCTACATCAAAATAGGAATGCATACGCTGCAGGCTGATCCTGCCTATATCCTTACTGGTGAGTTTACTGTGGTCACATATAAGGCGCAACAGTTTACCTTTATTGAATTGATCCATCAGACCAACACCAATAAAGAAACGTACCATATTCTCGTCTCCATCCCTACGGCTCCGGCTGCCCCGGTCACTGCTTTCGTCAAAATCCTGGTTCTCGATCTTTACCGGTTCATCCTTAAGATGACTGAGTTCGCGGCCAACCAGTTTTTCAATAAGCTCTTCACGGGAAAAATCGGCAAGGTGAGCGTATGCCTGATTTATCGCTTCTTTAGGCAGTTTGAAATCGGCTTCAAAAGAAGCCAGGCTTTCCGCCCAACGGGCTATACGGTTGGCACTGATCTCCTCCATGTTAGGAATATGCGCCTTGTTAAAAGTGATGCCTAACTTACTCTCCAGGTAGCTGATCTTACGCCTGTCCGCCTTGGTGATCAACGAAAGGGATATACCGGTGCGGCCCGCCCGTGCGGTACGTCCGCTGCGGTGGGTATAATATTCCGCATCATTGGGTAGGGCATAGTGAATAACGTGGGTAAGATTATTTACATCAATACCGCGCGCGGCTACATCTGTAGCTACCAATACACGGAGCATACCGGAACGGAAGCGTTTCATCACCGCATCCCGTTGCGCC
>CETZ01264361.1_pt1 | contig 16212 bp, 15 predicted proteins | sample 531441 | NCBI WGS metagenome assembly CETZ01 (sample SAMEA2623098, study PRJEB7988) | marine metagenome | isolation source: saline water (ENVO:00002010), including | reverse complement strand
CCAGTACCGCGCAGCGCTAAATCTGGAGCAGGTGCTTTTTAACGGAGGTAGTACCAGCGCACGCAGGGAACTCACCAAAGTGGAGAGTGCTGCAGAACTACAGAGTGTGGAAGTAGATTGGCAGCGCGTGAAGACCATGGTTGTCAACCTCTACTTTGCCATTGCCATGCAGGACCGGTCTGCCGAAATCCTGGACGCATCTGCCAGACTGCTGGGTGCCAAGCTGGATCAATTGCAGGCAATGGTTAATGCCGGGACCCTGCTGGAAAGTGAAATGCTACGCGTAAAGGCGCAGCTTTACGAATTGCAGAAGCAGCAGAGTCAGGTGGAATACCAGAAGCAAGCTTCGCTCAAATCGTTGGGCATCCTTACCGGAAAGGAATTGGGTACAGCGGCAAGGGTTGAGATTCCTGAGTTGGGAGATATGCAGGCGCCAAAGCTGGATCAGTTGCCGCAACTTCAGCAGATCAGCTTACAAAAACAGCGGATCGAAGCCTCGCAAAAAGTAGCTTCCACGGCCCTTATTCCGCGCTTGTCAGCTTTTGGTACCGGAGGAGTGGCTCAACCCAATCCCTACAATTTTTTCAATACGGAGTTTGGAGTTTATTATATGGTTGGGGCCAAAATCCAGTGGAATGTATTTGACTGGAATACCACCCGAAGAACCAATGCGAACCTGGGGTTACGCAAGGAAATGCTGGAAGCCGAAGCCGAGCAATTGAGGCGTAGTCAACAGATAAAACTGGCCGATCACCAGGCCAATATCAACCAACTGGAAGAGACAGTGGAAAAGGATGAGGAAATAGCCGAAATGCGGGCGAAGATCCGGCAAACTGCTTCCTCACAACTGGATCAGGGTGCGCTGACTTCTGCAGATTACCTGGAAACGGTAATGGATGAACAGAAAGCGCTACTGACCAAAGAGCTAAACGCCATTAGGCTGACCAAGGCTCGTGAGGAGTACGCCATTGAATCGGGGAATTTTTGAAAAGAATAGGAAAAAATAATACGTTATACATGAAAAGACTCCTAACATTTCTGATTATCATTAGCCATGCAGCTGCGTGCAACAATGGCCATGACGAAGCCGATGCCTATGGCCAGTTTGAAGCCGATGAAACGTTGGTTTCGGCAGAAGTAAACGGCAAACTCCTCCGCTTTAAGGCTGAAGAGGGAACCATCCTGGAAGCCAATCAACAAGCCGGACTTATCGATACCACACAACTGTATCTCAAAAGAGGACAGTTACAGGCCAGTAGGGAAGCTTTACAAGCGCGGATGCCCAATGTGGCTTCACAAATCAAAGTGTATGACGACCAACTGGAAGCTGCTCAGCGTGACCTGAAGCGGGCACAAAACCTTTTGGCTGATAAAGCTGCCACCCAAAAACAAGTGGATGATCTGCAAAGCCAGGTGGCCGTACTGAAGAGCAGAAAAAACGCGAGCCTTACCAACCTTAACGACCAAAATCGAAGCTTGGTCAGCGAAATGAATTCGCTGGAATTTCAATTAAGGCAAGTGGAAGACCAGTTGGAGAAAAGCCGCATTGTTAATCCCACTAAAGGAACGGTGCTGAGCAATTATGTGGAAGTGGGCGAGCTGGTACAAATGGGAAAACCGCTGTATCGTATTGCCAAGCTCGAGCAACTCACTTTGAGAGCCTACGTTTCGGAAGACCAGTTGGTCAATATTAAGATCGGGCAGGAGGTGACAGTACGCGTGGATAAACCCAATGATGCGTTTCAAAATTTTAAAGGAAAGATCAGCTGGATCAGTGATGAATCGGAATTTACACCTAAGGTCATTCAAACCAAGGAAGACCGTGTGAACCTGGTGTATGCGGTGAAGATCAAAGTACCGAATGATGGTCGGTTGAAGATTGGCATGCCTGGTGAAGTCTTATTCAACGGAAGTGATGAGCAGGATTAAAGTCGAAAATATCAGTCATAAATATGGAGAGGTTCAGGCATTAAAAGAACTGAGCTTTGAAGTGGAGGAAGCTGAGATCTTTGGCCTGATTGGTCCTGATGGAGCGGGAAAGAGTACGCTCTTCAAAATCCTTACCACGCTGCTTTTACCCGATGAAGGCGAAGCTCATGTGCTAGACTATAGCGTACGCGATGACTACCGCGCTATTCGCAACCGTATCGGCTACATGCCTGGTAAGTTTTCGCTTTACCTCGATTTAAGCATCCAGGAAAACCTGGAATTTTTTGCCACCGTTTTCGGCACTAGGGTAGAAGAAAACATGGACATCATAAGCGATATTTACAATCAGCTGAAGCCTTTCAAGGATCGACTGGCAGGAAAGCTTTCCGGTGGTATGAAACAGAAGCTGGCTTTGTGCTGTGCATTGATCCATCGTCCGCAGGTGCTTTTTTTAGACGAACCTACTACAGGAGTAGATCCAGTTTCGCGCAAGGAATTCTGGCAAATGCTGAAAAAATTAAAAGAATCAGGCATCACCATTTTGGTTTCTACCCCTTATATGGATGAAGCTGCTTTGTGTGATCGCGTGGCACTGATCCAGGAAGGACAAATTCTTTCCATTGAAAGCCCGGCCAGCGTTTCAGCTTCCTACCCTTTTGAACTTATTGCCATGAAATCGGAAAATATGTATGCATTGCTTCAGCAGTTGCGGCAGTATTCGGAGGTGCATTCCAGCTACACTTTTGGCGACTTTATTCATGTAAGTTTAAAGAAAGGGGAAAGTGAGGAAAACCTTTTGCGGAAGCTGAAAGAAGATGGTTTTGAGGTGGAGCATGAAAAAATAAAGGCCGGTATTGAAAACGTATTTATGCAACTGCTTTCGCAAAAAGAAGAGGTGTGATGGAAAAGGTGATCGAAGTGAAAAACCTCACGAAGAAATTTGGCGCCTTTACCGCTGTGGATGCGATCAGTTTTGAAGTTTCTAAAGGTGAGATCTTCGGTTTTTTGGGCGCCAACGGAGCCGGGAAAACTACCGCTATGCGCATGCTATGCGGACTGCTTTCGCCTACTTCAGGTGAGGCTTCCGTGGCGGGTTTTAACATCCTTACCGAAACCGAAAAAGTGAAGAAAAGTATAGGCTATATGAGTCAGAAATTCTCATTGTACGAAGACCTTACGGTGAGTGAGAACTTTCACTTCTACGGAGGCGTGTATGGTTTGCGAAAAAGTGAGGTAAACGAGCGCATGGAGGAAATGCTGGAGCATCTGGATTTGCTTCACGAAAAGAAGAGTATTGTCGGTTCGCTGCCTCTTGGGTGGAAGCAAAAGTTATCGTTTTCACTGGCGCAGGTGCACCGTCCTGATATCATCTTTTTAGATGAACCAACAGGCGGTGTAGATCCCATTACCAGGCGGCAGTTTTGGGAAATGATCTATGCTGCGGCCTACGAGGGCGTCACCATTTTTGTAACCACACACTATATGGATGAGGCGGAGTATTGCAATCGCGTATCCATCATGGTAGATGGAAAAATCAAAGCCCTGGATCGCCCAGCGGAATTGCGGAAGCACTATAAGAGTGATAGTATGGATGGCGTTTTCCAGGTATTGGCAAGAGGCACAAGTGGGAAGGGTTAAAGGAGACGGAATGCCAGCCTGAGTGCCCCGAAGACAATTAGAGGGGTGAAGGTTTAAGGAACCTAGGCTTCGATACTTTTCTTTTCCGCTTTGCTACAAAGAAAAACTCAGCCTGACAGAGGTTTTGCTGAATTATATAAAAATGAAACAATTCGTAGCATTTGTAAAAAAAGAGTTTCGTCACATCTTTCGTGACCAACGCACTCTGATCATTCTTTTTGGGATGCCCATTGTGCAGCTCATCCTTTTTGGCTTTGCGCTAAACAATGAGATCAAAGATGCAGGGATTGCCATTTTCGATCAATCTAAAGACGTTATGAGCATTCGCCTGAAAGGCAAAATGCTTTCTTCGGGTTACTTCAAAGAAGTAGAAGAACTGTACTCCTATAAACAAATTGAGAAAGCTTTTAAAACGGGAGAAGTCAAACTGGCCCTGGTCATTGGTAGTGATTTTGGGAAACAATTGGAGCGCAAGGAAGCGGCCCGTATTCAGCTCATCGGTGATGCTTCGGACCCCAATACCGCTCAAACGCTGACCAACTATGCAGAGCTTATCATTCGGGATTTTGAACAGGAAATTCATAGCAATGGTATTGAAGTACAGAGGGGTGCCAGCGCTATTCCCCGAATGATGTACAACCCCGAACAAAAAGCAGTTTTTATGTTTGTGCCAGGGGTAATGGCGCTTATCCTGATGCTGGTTTCCGCCATGATGACTTCCATCACCATCGCTCGTGAAAAAGAACAGGGCACCATGGATATCCTGATGATCTCACCACTCAAACCCGTGCAAATCATTCTGGGAAAAGTAACGCCTTACCTTTTGCTTTCACTCATCAACGGTACCGTCATCGTGCTGATGGGACTTTTCGTTTTCGGGATGCCCGTACGTGGTTCGTTCCTGTTACTTTTCATGGAAATGCTGCTGTTTATCATTACCGCACTAGGGCTTGGAATTCTTATTTCCAGTAAAGCCAATAGCCAGATGACCGCTATGTTTATTTCGATGGTCGGTCTGATGATGCCCACGATTCTGCTTTCCGGTTTCATTTTCCCCATTGAGAATATGCCATTACCGCTCCAGGTGATTGCTCAGGTATTACCGGCCAAGTGGTTTATCATCATCATCAAAAGTGTAATGCTGAAAGGGAGTGGCCTATTCAACGTTTGGCTGCCCAGCCTGGTGCTTGCCTCTATGGCAGCGGTATTCCTGGTGGTGAGCATGAGAAATATTAAACCCCGCATTAACGGATGAGAACGATTCGCCACATTATCAGGAAAGAGTTTTTACAGATTGTGCGCAATCGGATGATGATCCCATTTATCACGGTGATGCCAGTGGTTCAGCTGATCTTGCTCTCCTATGCGGCTACTTTTGAAGTAAAGCATGTGAAGGTTGGTGTTAATGACCAGGATCAGAGTGAGGCTTCAGCATTGTTGTTGCAAAAGTTCAGCGGCTCGGGCTATTTTAAAATTAATGAAACAGCCTTTTCTACCGATGTTCTTCTTGCCGGGATGCAGGCGGATGAAGTGGATATGGTACTCACCATTCCCAAAGATTTTGAAAAAGATCTGACGAATGGCTTAGTCGCCAATGTACAATTGCTGATTAATGGCGTAAACAGCCAAAAGGCGGGGTTGGCCAATGCGTATTCGCAAGGTGTGCTGGCAGGTTTTAACAAAGAATGGGCGGCTCAACATTATGGGCAGGTACCTGAGCTTAACCCGAAGATCGAAAAATCATACTGGTACAACCCTGAACTGGACTACAAACTGTTCATGGTTCCCGGGATCCTGGCAGTGCTGATTACTATTGTTACGGCCTTTCTTACCGGGATCAATGTGGTGCGCGAAAAGGAAATCGGTACCATCGAGCAACTCAACGTTAGCCCGATTAAAAAGTACCAGTTTTTTATCGGAAAGCTCTTTCCCTTTTGGGTGATCGGGTTATTTCTTTTGAGTTTGGGTCTCTTTATCGGCTATTTATTCTTTGGAATTACCACCCAGGGAAGCCTCGCTTTGCTTTTTGGATTTGTAGCCCTGTACCTTTTGGCTATTCTTGGTTTTGGTTTGCTTATTTCCACTTTAGCGGAAACACAACAGCAGTCCATGTTTCTCACCTGGTTCTTTGCGGTGATCTTCATTTTGATGAGCGGCATTTTTACACCCGTGGACAGTATGCCGGAATGGGCCAAAGTCCTTAACACGATTAATCCTTTGAAATACCTGGTGGAAGTGATGCGCCAGGTGATGCTCAAAGGCAGTGAATTTGGCGATATTGCTCACTACTTTCTGATTATGGTGGGGTTTGCTTTTGGCTTTAATGCGCTGGCCGTGTGGCGGTATAGGAAGACGGTTTAAAAACGCAGTTCCTTAGCCATTTTTTGTACTTCTTTTTGCCGAAAGCAATCCGTAGTATGATCATTTACCATACCACAGGCCTGCATATGGGCGTAAATGGTGGTAGACCCTACAAACTTGAACCCTCTTTTTTTAAGGTCCTTGCTCAGCTTATCCGAAACATCTGAAGTAGCAGGCACCTGGGCCAGGCTTTTCGGGGAATTCTGTAGCGGAGCAAAATCCACAAAAGACCATATATACTTACAGAAGCTGCCCCATTCCTTTTGCACAACCATAAATTGTTGTGCATTGGTAATAGCGGCATGGATCTTCTGACGGTTGCGGATGATGCCCGCATCCTGCATTAAACGCTCACGATCCGTCTCGGTAAATGCCGCCACCTTGTGGTAGTCAAAATCAGCAAAGGCCTTTCGGAAATTTTCCCTTTTCTTGAGAATGGTGTACCAGCTCAGGCCGGCCTGGAAGGTTTCCAGCAGCAGGAATTCAAACATTTTCTGATCATCCTGAACCGGTACACCCCATTCTTTATCGTGATATTCCATGTAAAGCGGGTCATTATTTACCCAGCCGCAGCGGTGTTCCATACTTATTCTGAATTGCCGTACAAGATAGAAAATGGCTCGTTCACACTTCTGTTTCCTTCCATTTTCCTTTACGGAAAACCAGGATGGACAACACCGCCAGTAAGGATTCGGAAACCGCAATGGCCAGGAATACCCCTATAGGGCCCCATTCCAGGTGTAGAGCAGTAAGGTAGGCCACCGGTAATTGGAAAAACCAAAAACTTATAAGATTGATCCAGGTAGGAGTTTTAGTATCTCCGGCTCCGTTAAAGGCTTGGCTTACCACCATACCGTAAGCGTAAAACAGGTATCCCCCGGCAATGATCCGGAGGCAAAGCGCACCTGCTTCCACCACTTCATCGGTATCATTGAACAGCCGGATCAGGTGGTTGGCAAATACAATGTAAATAACGGACACTGACAGCATGAAGTACATATTGTAACGGGCAGTGGTCCACACTGATTTCTCGGCCCGTTCCGGTTTTTTGGCGCCCAGGTTCTGGCCTACTAAAGTAGCGGCTGCATTACTCATTCCCCACGCGGGGAGGATGGTAAAAACGATAATACGGATAGCAATAACATAACCGGCCAACACCTCGCTACCGAACTCGGACATGATGCGCATGAGGAAAAGCCAGCTGCTAGTGCCAATGAGGAACTGACCAATGCCACCCAGCGACAACCGGATAAGCCGCATGGCCATTTCGGCTTTAAACCGGAGGTCAGCCAACAGTACCTTTACCTTGCCTTTTCCTGAGCTTAGCATGTACAACTGGAAGACTACCGCTGTGCCACGGCCAATGGTAGTGGCTATAGCGGCTCCTTCAACTCCATAGGCTGGTATGGGGCCTAAACCGAAAATAAATATCGGGTCCAGGATAATGTTAAGACCGTTGGCCAGGATGAGGGACCACATGGCTATACTGGCATTTCCCGCACCTCTGAATATGGCATTGATGAGGAAAATAAGCATGATGGTGACATTGCAGCCAATGAGTATCCTGGTAAAGCGATAGCCACCTTCAATAACCTCGGACTCCTCCGTCATCAGGCCCAGTATTTCTCTTGGGAATATCCAGCCTATAGCCCCGGTAAGCAGGGATACGATCAAGCCCAGTATAATAGCCTGGGCGGCTGCCTGAGAAGCCTTCTCCGGATTTTTCTCTCCTATACGCCTGGATACCATGGCGGTAGCGGCCATGCTTAAGCCAATGGCCAGGGCGTAGATAAGGGTGATCACGGACTCAGTAAGCCCTACAGCGGATATGGCTGCAGTGCCGATCCGGGCTACAAAGAACATATCCACCACGGCAAAAACAGATTCCATGCACATCTCCAGGATCATGGGAATGGACAACATGAAGATGGCTTTGCGGATACTTCCGGAGGTATATTCCTGCTCTTCACCCGCTATGGCGAGGCGCAGATTGATGAAAAATTTACGACTAAGATTTAATCTATGCTGAGGCATTTTGAATGTAGAATTATGTTGTAAAAAAGGGGAAAAACGACAGTGGGCGGTATTACTTCCGCATTCTCGGGAGAACTGGCGTGGTGAACACCAGCAGTATATCTGTCGTAAACATAATTCTAGAGATTCATGGTGTGACAAATTTGCTCAGAAAATCTGAAAGTTGACATACCGGGATCAATATTTTTAACGGGAGTTATTTAACTTTAGATTCCTGAAAGAGGGGGTGCCTTGGCAGTGAGTCTGCGCACTTCACGGGAAGTGACTACTTTGCCGGTTCTCTTCAACTACTTTGGGGAAATTGTATGAAGAAAATCCGCGATCTGAAACTATCGAGATCCACACGGTATATTATACTTTCAGCAGGCGTTAGTATTGGCGGTATATTGCTGGTTTGGGCCATTTTCCTTGTCCACCTGAAGGTGCAGAAGGAGAATTTGTGTAAGAATACCGCGCTTACCGGTAAGCTAATGGTGCAGAATATTATTTCTTCCATTAAAGGTGATATCCAGAGGCTGGAAAATCTTCGCGACCGTATAGAGATTACCAATGGAGACTATTTTAAGTATTGGTCTCATGATGCCTCTCTCTTGTTGAATCAGAAGCCTTCTTTCATTTTTGTAGAGTGGATTGATAGTAACATGATCATCCGGAAGATTGAGCCGGAAAAAGGCAATGAGAGTGCCGTTAACCTGGACATTTCAAAGCTCCACTACCGAAAGGGAGACTGGTTGCGGCATACCCTGGATGCATCGATCAATATCACACCGTGGACAGAGCTTACCCAGGGCGGTAAGGCTTTTTTGGTGGATGTGCCGGTTTATTACAACAACCGTTTTCAGGGAACCATTACAGGGGGCATGGACTTTAGTGAGGAGTTTAATGCCATTATGCATAATTCCAACGATTTTGGAGTGCAGGTCCTCGATCAGAATGGCCAGGTGTTTTACCAGTTCAATGTGCCTGAAACGGGAGAGATTCCTGAAGAATTCCTGTATTCACAAGTGTTGAATATTGGAGAACTGATCTCCAACGATAAAACGGAATGGAAGCTATCCTTTTTCCCCTTGCCGGATTTTGCGGATAACTATGGTCGCAGCTCCGGCCTTCCGGGAGTTATCATGGGAGTGCTTGTTTCTATCCTTGCCGGTATTACCGTGTATTATGCACAAAGAGCTTCCGGGGAGGCGCGCAGGGTACACAGTGTAAACCGTAAACTGAAAAAGCTGAACCGGGAGCTGAATGAAGAGCGGAGAAAAGCCGAGAAGGCCTCTCAGACCAAAACCGAATTTTTGGCCAATATGAGCCATGAAATACGTACGCCTCTAAATGCTATTCTCGGGTTTATAGAAGTTTTAAAGAACATGGAAACCACCAATGAAAAGCGAAAGTACCTGGATATAATGGACTTTTCCTCCAAAAACCTGCTTTCATTGGTGGACGATATCCTGGAGATCGATAAGATAGAATCCGGGAGCCTTACCCTCAGGGAGGAAGTATTCAGTCCCCAGCAGGAGATAAATAACCTGGTAAAGGTTTTCAGTATGGGGTTTGCGGAAAAGGGTTTGAGCCTGGACTATCATTGCAGTTGCACGAACACCAGGCAGGCGTGGGGTGATATCGGCAAGTTCAACCAGATCATTACCAATCTTTTGCGCAACTCCTTTAAATTCACCCATGAAGGAGGTGTTGAGGTAAACTGCATGGAAGAGGTGCAAGGCGATAAACTGCACGTGGAAGTCAGGATAAAGGATACCGGCATCGGAATCCCGGAAGATAAGATCAACACCATTTTTGACCGCTTTGCCCAGGTGGATAGCAGCCTGCGCAGAAAGCATGAGGGTAGCGGCCTGGGCTTGGCCATTACGTACCAGCTGGTGCACAAAATGGGCGGCAGCATTACCGTACATAGCAAAACGGGCAAGGGAAGCGAGTTTCTGGTTAAACTGCCCTTGAGGTTGGCCAGGGAAAACACGGAAAAAAGGATCCCGAAGGGAGCCGACTCTACATCATTTGAAGGAAAGAAAATACTTATTGTTGAGGATAACGCCATGAACGTAATGGTGCTCCAGAAGGTATTGGAACAATTCGGTATTGATACGGATGTAGCTGACAACGGTATGGTGGCTTTGGACAAAACGGAGGAGCAGGAATATGATCTTATATTCATGGATATTCACATGCCGGAGATGGATGGCTTTGAAGCCACACGGATTATTCGTAAAAGAGATAAAGATGTGGTTATCGTGGGACTTTCTGCCAACGTTACCCGTGAGGCCATTGACGAAGCCAGGGAAGTGGGCATGCAGGACTACCTCACCAAACCCTTTTCCAGGGATAAGTTGCTGGCCTTACTCAACCGTTTTTTGAGCAACGGTTATAAGAACCAATAATCCCGCCCTCGCATAAAAGCATTTTTATGCAGGTAATTTTCCAGCGTTTCCAGTTGTGGCTGAGGTGGGTATACCGCTACCAGTAATTGGGGCTCCTGGTATTGCGTGATGTTCGTGTAATGATCCAGCCCTTCCTTTTTTTGCAGGCTCATTAAAGTGACCGGAATACCCAGCTCACGAAGAATGCTTTGAGCCAGCCTCGCTTTTTTACCCGTTCCCCATATTTGCACACCTGAACCCGAGTAGGAGAGTTCCGTAAAGCGCTTCAGCTTTAATCGAAAAAACGCTTCCTGCGAATAGTGAGGCGAAGAGCGGGAGGTACGTCCGGGGTGTTCGCGCCACAGAAGGGTGACCTCAGGAAGGCCTTGTAGGGAAAAGCCATTTTTAAACCAGCGGAAAACGAGATCGTAATCCTCGGGGTATTCCAGGCTTGTAAACCCTCCGATGGCTTTTAGCTCATCCGTTCTCATTATCCAGTTAGGGGAGGCCACCACGCATTCGCGATACAGGTTTTCTTTGAATTCACCACGGCTAACCACTTTGTTTAGCCATTGCTGGTAAGTACGGTAGCCCGCGCTTAGTCTGCTTTCGGAAAAGTAGTGAACCAGCCCGGTAATAATGGTTTTAGAAGGCGATGCATTTAAAGCAGAGACCATCCGCTGCAAACGGCCTTCCGGCATTAGGTCATCCGCATCCATACGGCTAAGGAATTGCCCCCTGCATTCGTCAAGGGCTTTTTGCAGAGCGCTAATGATACCCGTGCCGGGGTTGGTGAAAATCCGGATGCGGCTATCCTTTTTGGCGAGTTCTTGTAGTAAGTCCAGGGAATTGTCGGTAGAGTGATCGTCTACCCATATCCACTCCCAATCCATAAAGTCCTGGTCTTGCCCGGACCGGATACAATCGTATAACCAGGCCCCGGCATTTTTAACAGGAGTTATTAGGGAGAGAAAAGGTTTGGAAGGATCCACACACAGGAACTTTGGGTCCCTAATTTAATTGTTTTTGAAGTGCTTCAATATCACTACGGTAGATCTGTTCCTGTACCTCCACATAAGGGCGGCTGTGGTAATAGCCTATGTCAAAATATTCCAGCGCTTTGGCGCTGTGTGTGCGTGCCGAATCCAGTTGTCCCATGTTTTGATGAGCTATGGCCTTATAGTAATGTAGATCTGCGGACTGATCAAAAATAAACAGGCCCAGACGGGTTTCCTGCAGAGCTTTGTCGTATTCCTTCAAGTGATTATAGATTATAGCCCGGTAGATAAAAACCACCTGATCCACCCACTCAAGTCCAAATTTCTGAACATCCTCATCAATGTATTCCTGAAAATGGAATAAGGCCGAATCGTACTGTTCCATTCCTAAAAAACACAGACCTTTTAGGTAGCGCACGCTCATAGCCTGCGGGAAGTCAGTAAAGCCCGGGGTTAAGGAGTCGGTTGCCCGGAAGTCGGCCAGGGCCCGCTTGTAATCACGGTAAAAGAAGAGGTAATTGTACCCCCGGGATCCGGTCCATGAAGGGTCCAGCTCCACAGCTTTATTCATAAGCGGAAACCATAAATGAGGATAGCCGCGCTTCAGGTAAGGTATGGAAAGCTCACGGTAAGCTTCAGCATGGGTGCTGTCATTTTCAATTGCCTTCATCAGGTAGGTCATGTTTTTCACGTTGCCCTGATAGTTATGTCCCGCACTGTCCAGGAAAGCCAGGGAACGTTCCGCATTCTGTTTTACCTGGGGCTGGGTACAGGCCACAAAGAACAGTGGCAGGCTAAGGAAGAATTTCCGTGATCTTTCCATTTTCGAGTCGGTAAGTGATGTACATAAAGCTGTCCCGGTAAGTGCCGTCCATATAATTGGCCCGCCAGTTCTTGAGTTCGCGGCTTATCTTGAGAAGTTGGTGGCGGGTTTCGGGGTTGAAGTGAGTGGGTTGAAAATCAAGATCATTTTCAAATAGCTCGAAATAGCCGGTTTGGCCTTCGCAATTGATGATGAAGCGTACGGTAAGCATACCTGAATCATCATGGTGCAGTTTGAGGGAAGGGTAATGTTTCTGTATATACTGCTTGATGGCCCTGGGGCCACCCCGATAGCCGGCTGGTTCATCTTCAGGTTTATTCCGGTTATAGTACTGAACAATATCGCTCTCAGTGCCACATATCTCAAATTCCGGATCAGGGTCTATCCTGTTTTCAGGGGAGATGTAACCGACATCACTGGTGGGGTAGGGATCAGCCTGGGGCTGGCACGCTACCATAATGCCGGTTAAACTAAAAAGGTATAAAAGTTTATGCATGCTGTGGTTTGTGAAATCGCCTTCACAAAAACAGAGCCAGGCCTTTCACCCCAATGCTTAATCCTTGATACGGTTAAACTTAAGGGCCTTTAACATCCAGTTAGGTAAGGGCTTTTCAGCTTGCCGGTTGCGGATATCCATAAACCAGTTCCACTTTTCCACTACGGGAAGTTTATGGGTTTCTACAAACTCTATCCAGGTACCATCGGGGTCTTCAATGTAGGCAAAACGACCTGCGGCCTTACCCATATCAAAAGAGTTGGCACTGTCAATGGTAAAAGGGAAACCGGCTGCGGTACATTCCTTTTGCAAAGTGTCCATATTCCGCACGTCAAAGCATAAGTGTATATAGCCCATATCACCCCAATACCGATGGTGGAATAATTTTCTTCCTCCGCCATCTTCCCGCTGTATAAGCTCTATTTGTGAGGCGCCCAGCAATTTGCTGAAAGCCCCCTTGCGGGCGCGGGAATGTTCCAGCAGTACCCTTCGGAATGCAGCCTTCCCTCCGTTCAGATCTTCCAGATCTTCAAAGGTTCCGGTGCGGTCGTACACCACCCGGTCATAATCCAGTACCTCCTGGTAAAGCTTAAGGCTTTTTTCCATATTACTTACCCCTATCACGGCTCCATAAATGCCACCGGTAGGGCTGGAGGTTTTCCCAAACCAGTCATTGGCCTCACAGATCTCAAAGAGATTGCCATCAGGGTCTTTCAGATAGAAGTGTGGTTTCCCATCCGGACCTTTGTGTACGGTGCCGCATAGGTCCAGTCTGTCCTTTTGGAACTGCCGATAAGTGGCTTCTACATTGCGGGCTTTGAGCTTGGTGATGTAGATGCCGAGATCGCCTAAATGGGTGGTAAACGGGGGTGCTTGTGCCTCACGACTGGTAAACTGCCATATTTCGAAGCCTCCGCCCCCTTGCATATTCATAGCCAGTGCGGCATTGCGGCTGTGTACTTCACCACCGGTATAACGGGTCATCAGGGGCGCTTCCGCAGCCTCTTCAAAAATCCGGATGTCCATACCAAAATGCTGGCGGTACCATTTCCAAAGGCGGTGTACATCACGGTTTCCAATGCCTATCTGTTGAATACCGCTTATAACTTTTTTCATTGAGGTTTTCGTTTTTTCAGAAGCCGGTAGAATAAAGAGGGGAAGAGCGCCTTAACCTTAACACTGATGTTTTCCAGGCCCTTCCCTATGATGGCTTCCTTGCGGTTGCTTTGTATAGCGCTGATCATTCGATTGACGCACTGATCTACCGGCATGCCTTCTTCCTGCAGGGCACTCATCCTGCCGTAAGCATTGCCGCTGCCGTCTACCGCGTTAATAGATATATTGGTTTTGATACCTCCCGGGCAAAGCATGGTAACGCCAATGTTGTTTTCCTCTTCTTCCAGGCGCAGAACCTCAAAAAAGCCGTGCAGTGCATGTTTGGAAGCGGAGTAAGCGGAACGTTCGTAAAATCCGAATTTACCGGCCAGGCTGCTAACCACGGCAATGTGGCTTTTAGACTGCTTGCGAAGTTGGGGCAGCAGGGCTTTGGTAAGGGCTACGGGACCAAAATAGTTGACCTCCATTAGCTGACGGTCTACGGCTTCTCCGGTGTCCTTGAGATGGGAACGTTGGCTGAGGCCGGCATTGTTAAAGAGGAGGTCCACGCGGCCAAAGCGATCCAGTACCTGAGCCACTTTAGAAGGGAACTCCTCCGGTTTCACCATATCCAGGGGCAGCACCATGGAATTTTCTGGTTGGGATAACTCCTGCTGTACTTCCTTTAATGCGTCTTCCCTGCGGGAGGAGAGGATCAAAAGAGCACCCATTTTACTGCACTGCCTTGCCATTTCTCGGCCTATGCCGGAGCTGGCCCCGGTTATCCAGATGATCTTGCCCTTGAAATTTTTCATGATGAAAGCGAAAATAGGGAACCGGCTTCAGTTTTCAGAGATGGTCACCACTTTATTCACGTATGCGCGGTTTTGGATCTCCCCGATCATGGAAACGGGCTAAGGCACGCCTGGAAATGGTAAGGGCAGGTTTTGGTTTACCCTTGATGCTGATACGAAGTTCCTTTTTGGGTTCGGAATTGGTAAGCCCGGATGCGCGTACCGCAGTCCACTCCAGACCTGAAGAGCGGAGGACGTTCTCCTGCCGGCCGTGATCGCGGTAGGCTGCTCCTATATTACTCCACTTTACCAGCATCTGGAACCAGAATGGCAGCTCACGGAAGGATCCATTGACGCCCCAGGCGGAGACGATCATCATTCTTTGTAATTGTTTTTCGCTTCCCAGGCGAGCCACCCTTTGCAGGGTTTGTGACATGAATTGCGGAGGGGTGATGAGAGGGGACCAGGGGTTTACCGATTTTCGGGAAATATTGAGTGCACTGAGGGCTGTGGTGCAGCCTTCCAAAGCTGAAGCCAGCAGTCTTGGGTCTGATGGATTGCCCTCAAAAACGGTGAGATTCGTATTCTCAATGGGTAGCTTTTCCGGATGGCGGGCAATGGTACGTACCGCATATCCATTATGGATAGCCTCCTTTAGCAACCATTGGCCGGTACCCCCGGTTGCGCCCAGGATAAGCAGGCTCATGCCTTTTTCTTTTTTCGTGAGGATTTGGCGTGGGGGTTAAAATCCACGGCCATCTGCATCCAGCCGTCAAAGTCTTTTTCATGGTCGATACCATTGGGCTTAACCAGTACAAAGCCCTTTAGTACGCGGCCGGTAAAATCCATCGGGTGACCGCCCGGTTTTTGCAATGCGGCCTCGTATTCTTCCGGGGCTATGCGGGCCATCAGTTCATTGTTCATTACGCCCACGCACATTTTATCATCCACCATAAAGCAAAGGCCCCCCATCATCTTTTTAACTTCAAAAGGCACTTTTTTGCGGGTAAACCAATCGCTGATCCGGTCACCTAAAGCAATATCATAAGCCATAGGAAAAGAGTTGTTTTCGTAAAGTTCAGAAAAAAATCAATGCTTAATGAGGTCAGTGATCTGCTTTTACCCCGGCTTCTATAGCGGTTTCGAGGTGATTCTCAGCGGGAGGGATGGGGCAGGAGTAGCGGCTGTTGTAAGCGCAGTAGGGGTTGTAGGCTTTGTTAAAATCAATAACCATCGTATCTCCTTCCGGGATCTCAAGGTCAATGAAGCGGCCGCCTCCGTAGGAACCATTACCGTTGGTGAGGTCCGTAAAGGGCAGAAAAAGATGATTCTTGAACTCTTCCAAAGTCCGGAGCCGGTGGCTTTGGTAGATATGCAGGACGTAAGGCTTTCCATCTAATTCAAAATGTGCCTTTCCGAATTCTTCATACACGGGCTTACGGCTGGTGGTGGTCTTCATTTCAAAGGGTTGGGCATCCTGACTGCGTTCAAAGCGTGCCGTAACTCGGTATTGCGGATCTGCAGGATAAAAGTCAAGACCTTCAAAAGTGGCCAGGTCTTCTTTAGTCAAAGGTGATTCTTCCGGATTGGCAAATTCCTGGTTCAGGTGGTTGCGGTATTCCCCGATCTCTTCAAGGTAGGTTCGGGCGGTATCCTGAGCATAGAACAGGAA
>CETZ01264362.1_pt1 | contig 16282 bp, 17 predicted proteins | sample 531441 | NCBI WGS metagenome assembly CETZ01 (sample SAMEA2623098, study PRJEB7988) | marine metagenome | isolation source: saline water (ENVO:00002010), including | reverse complement strand
GGATTTTGACATTGTTACCTTGAATAAGGTGGTAGAGCATATTGAAAAACCTCACCAACTATTGTCTGATATTCAGAAGGTTTTGAATAAAAAGCACGGCCTTTTGTATATCGAAATTCCGGATGAGATGAACGTTTACTACAAACCTTCTTCGGATAATAGCCTGGGTAGTTTGCATCATCATTTGTACAATCCCCATAGCCTGAACTATCTTTTAGAGAGTACCGGATATACCGTTCTCAGGATAGAAAGAATGTTTGAGGCAAGCGGTAAGATTTCCATTTACGCTTTTGCCATTAGCAGCAGTGCCGAAAAACAGTGGCTTACACATTGATTCCTGTTTTCTATCCCTGCAGAAGTCTAATGAAAATAAATCCTGCATACTAATTTAACCCCTGGTGGGGTTTTGCTTTGAAAAACGAAAGTTCGGAGTATTATAAGTCAAAGGCCACCTATTCCATCAAATGGAATAGTATCCTGTCCTTTTCCAATTTCCTGGTTTCCTTTGTAGTAAGTATAGTACTGGCAAGGTTGCTGGATCCTAAGGATTTTGGTTTGATAGCCATGACCACGGTGTTTGTTTCCATTATTTCACTTTTTGTGGATGCCGGAACAGGGTCGGGGGTGATCCAGAAAAAGGAAATTAACCAAACGGACCTTTCCACCGTATTTTTCTATAACCTGTTTATCGGGTTCCTGGCTGCGGTCATTTTGTTCGTGTCGGCTCCCGCTATTGCCCTGTTTTACGAGGATGACAGGCTGGTAAGTTTAGTGCGGACACTATCCCTGAGTCCTCTCCTTACCTCCCTGTCCGTGGTGCAGAAAAATGTTATGAACCGCACTTTAGAACTCAAAAAGCGGATCATAGCCCAGGTAATAGGTCAGGTTGCAGCAGCTATTGTGGGTATTAGTCTGGCACTACTGAATTATGGTGTATGGGCACTTGTTTTTTCGAGTTTATGCTCTCTCGCTATTTCATCCATTCTGTATTGGGTCCAGGGAAAATGGATGCCCAGCTGGGTGTTTAACCGTGACAGTTTCAATGAGATATGGAGTTTTAGCAAAAATATTCTGTATGGAAATATCATATCCCAGTTTGCCCAGAAGATGGATATCCTGCTGATCGGGAAATTTGTGAACCCTGCGGTTTTGGGTTTCTACCAGAAAGGGAGAAGTCTTGGCCAGATACCTGCCAACCAGATTGGGGTTATTTTAACGAGGTCGTATTTCCCTATCCTTTCCAGGTTGCAACATGATCTTGAGGATTTCAGGAAATATTACCTGTCCCAAAGTACCCGTATCTTTTTGATCACCTTCCCACTTTTTACTGCGATTAGCTTACTATCCGAAAACATCATCGTTTTTCTTTACGGAGCCAAGTGGTTGCCATCGGCACCCTTTTTGGCTTTAACGGGCATCGTGGGACTGCTGTACTGCAATAATGCCTTTAAAGTGTATGCCTGTAATGCCCTGGGGCGCTCCTATGTTACGCTGCGTATCAACGCGGTAATGAGCCCCATCCGCATCAGTCTCTATCTTTTGGTGGCATTTACCTTCCAGGAGCAAAGTCCTATATTGTTCCTTTCGGTGATTGTATTAACCCAACTGATCAGTACAGTATACATGACGGTTATGATACGAAAACACGTGGGTCTCGATACCATTGAGCAGTACAGCCTGTTTTACAAGATCATTGCAGCCGGATTGATTTCTCTGGTATTGGTATTTTATTTAAAGCGATTCATAAACATCAACCCTTATGTAGATCTACCAATATTAATGGTGGTTTTTGTGTCAGTTAATGTGGGCGGTTTACTCTTGATGAAAGAGAGGCAAGCCATTGTTCTGGTAAGAAAAATTAAAAGCAAGTTCGGAAAAAGGTTCAGCCATGCATAATGTACAGATCATAGAATTACCTAAAATATTGGATCCCAGGGGGAACCTTACCTTTTTGCAGACCAATGATCATATACCTTTTGATATAAAACGGGTATTCTGGACCTATGATGTACCCGGGGGTGAGATAAGGGGTGGCCATGCCTATAAAATGCAGCATGAAGTGATCATTGCCCTTTCCGGTTCTTTTGATGTAGTTATCACCAGGCCGGACGGAAGCGAAGAGAAGTACCACCTGAACCGTTCCTATTACGGATTGTACATTCCTGCTGGCATCTGGCGGCACCTGGAAAACTTTGCCACCAATACCTGTGCCCTGACCCTGGCCAATACTTTTTACGATGAAAGTGATTATATAAGGGATCACAGCCTTTTATCTAACTCCTAGAATATACTTCAATGACAATTTCGGTTTTTGACTGTAGTATGATCCACCTGCCCCGGATTGCCAACCGGGCAGGAAATATTACACCGGTTAATAACAGCCGCGAGATCCCGTTTGATGTGAAGAGGGTTTTTTACCTGTACGATATCCCAGGGGGAGAGTCAAGGGGTGCCCACGCCCATAAAGAATGCCACCAGTTTTTAGTGGCGGCCAGCGGGGCTTTTGAAGTGTTACTGGATGATGGCCACACCAAGCGTTTGGTCCAGCTCAACAGGCCATACATTGGCCTGCATATACCTCCTGGCATCTGGGCCAGTGAAATTAATTTTTCCTCCGGTGCTATTTGCCTGGTCATGGCTTCACATGCCTATGACGAAAAAGATTACATCCGGGATTACGAATCCTATAAGCAATACGTAAACACGGACCACTAGATCCATGGAACTGAGGGTAAAGCGATTTGAATCAGGGATAGACAATGGCGTATGGGACGATTTTGTTGCATCGGCTATGAATGCCACTTTTTTATTCAAACGTAGTTTTATGGATTATCATAAAGACCGTTTCCAGGATCATTCGGTGATGGTTTTTGATGAAAAGGATGCTTTGCTGGCCTGTTTGCCGGCTAACCAGAAAGGAACTGATGAGGTGGTCTCGCACCAGGGGCTTACCTACGGTGGATTCATGATGAAGAAGGAAGCCAAGCTTCCGGTACAGATGGAAGTCTTTAAAAGCGTACTGCGCTATTACCATGAAGCTGGCGTAAAGCAACTTACCTATAAACACTTTCCCCGCTTTTACAACACTTTCCAAACCGATGAGATCGAGTATTGCCTCTTCTTGGCCGGAGCCAGCCTCTTTAGAAGGGATACCGCTATTGCCGTTGACTATCATTGCCGCATACCCTATGCAGGGAATATCAGGCGTGAGGCCCGCAAAGCCGAAAAAAATGGTGTGATGATCCGGGAGAGTGATGATTTTAAAGGCTTTTGGAAGCAGGTGCTGGAGCCTAATTTAGAAGCTCGCTTTGGGGTAAAACCCGTGCATTCGCTGGAAGAAATTAGTCGGCTAAAGGAAGCCTTTAATAAGGAAATACGTCTGTTTGTAGCGGTGGATACCAATGAACAGGTATTGGCCGGCACAGTGATGTTTGAAACACCAACCGTGGCGCATAGCCAATACATTTCTGCTACTGATGAGGGACGTAGGGAAGGAGCCCTCAACTTGCTCTTTATAAAGTTACTGGATGAGTATTTTGCAGAGCAGCGATTCTTTGACTTCGGGACGGCTAATGAAGATGGAGGGAAGAGCGTAAATCCAGGCTTGCTGGCCTGGAAAGAACGGATGGGTGGCAGAACCTATTCGCATGATTTTTATAGGATAGAGACCCAATCATATCAACTGCTATAGAAAAGCTGAGGATTTGAAAACGATTTCCGCTCATTCTTTTGTTACGAAGTATATTGACAATAATCACCCGGCCTTTTTGATCATTCCTTTCCGGGCTGATGATATTTTTCATAATGCGGAGATTCATAGAAAACACTCTTTCGATCTGCGGGGAATGATGGAAGAGCGTTACCCGGGTAAAAAAGTGGTGATCACCTCCGGGGCCAGAAGAGCTTTGCACCTGGCCCTTGAACAGTACCGGCAAGAGCTTTCATCACCTTTGTCGGTGCGGATCCAAACCACTTCCGATAATTTTTACATCAGCAGTTGTGTCACCAAAACCATTGAAGCACAAAATAAGTGGCACCGTGATAGAACGGATTCTGGAGATGTATTGGTAGCCAACCATGAGTTCGGATATCCGGATAACCGCTTGCAGGATGCGCCTGCCAGTCCGGAATACCTGATTGAAGATTGTGCCTTTTCCTTTAACTCTTATTTCTCAGACGGTACCAGGTGTGGCTCAATCGGGAAGTACGCATTGATAAGCTTTTCCAAATTTTTCCCAATTCAGTTGGGAGGCTGCCTGGTAGCTGACCAGGAATTCCCCAATGATGAGGACCCGGAAATGATCCACTATGTTGAGAATGTAGTGGGCTATTACTTCAACAGCATAGAGGAGTGGACCGAAATTCGTAAAGTCCGCCAGGAATATTTTAACCAGGTGTTTACACAACTGGGTTGTGTACCTTTTTTTGAGAGTTACAGCGGCAGTGTGCCGGGGGTTTACCTTTTCAGGTTACCGGAGGGTGTGGATAAACAAAAGCTGAAAGCGTTTTACTGGGAGAGAGGTGTTCAGTGTAGTGCTTTTTATGGCGAAGAGGCCTTCTTTTTGCCCTTGAATCAGTTTACCACCACCTCGCACATTGACCTTTTTGCCGATATTTTTCAATCCTATCGATCTCAGGCGAATGAATAATTTCATATTGATCGGATTTGACCGATCGGGAACCTCAGCTATTTCACGCACGCTGGCCGCACACCCGCAGGTTGAGCTTATTTTTCGGCCCTTTAACAGCGGACCAATCCGTCACAAGATGTACCAGTTGCTGGACGATCGTAAAGTAACGGATGAGGATATTTCCTTTTTCAGGAATTTACAGAACGAGGTTTTAGATAGCTCCTACTTTGTCTCACAATGGCATCAAAAGTTTTCTTCGGTGCAGAATAGCTTCAAAGCCGGGCAGTTGCACGTTATTATTACCAATATCAACCATTTCTCAGTGAGGTGGGTGAAGAGTACTTTCCCTGAAATTGAACAATGGGCTATCTGGAGGCATCCCGAACAGATATTGAACAGCTGCATCAAGAATGAATTTTACGGGGAGTGGTATTCCGATGCTCTTTCACAGGTAGTTCAATCCGTACAGGAAGACAAGGAGTTATCAGCTCTTTTTGAGGGCTATATTGATGAGGTAATGGCCGGTAACTTTACCGTAAAAACCGCCTTCCTGATTGCGGTGAGGAATTATTTCCTGTTTAAACATATTGATGCAGGTAAAATAGTGGATTACGATATTTTTAAGACCGACCCCAATAGAGCCCTTAAGCCGGTGCTGGAGTATTTCAGGCTTTCGCAGGATTTTGACTTCAGCCGTTTCCTGGAGGTTGATCTGAACAGCATACCCTCCGTTGACGGATATGAAAAGAATAAAAAAGGGGCCAATGTGATTACTCCAGAAGAAATGGAGTTGGCCCGGCAAATGTTTGAGCCTTTACACCAACTTTATAACCAAAAGTCAAGATAATGATAAAGTTTTTAGACCTGCAGGCCATCAATGAGCCTTACCGGGAAAGTTTCCACAAGTCATTGGATGAACTGGTGGACAGCGGCTGGGTACTTTTGGGGAAGAACCTGGAGAGTTTTGAGCGGGAATTTGCGGACTATTGCGGTGCCAGGCATTGTGTTGGGGTGGCCAATGGTCTGGATGCCATCACTATAATATTGCAGGGGTATAAGCAGTTGGGTAAGCTTAAGGAAGGGGATGAGGTTTTGGTACCTTCCAACACCTATATTGCCACTATACTGGGTGTTTACCATGCAGGCCTCAAACCCGTACTGGTGGAACCGGATCCTGCCACCTTTAATATGGATCCTTCCAGGGCAGCGGAAGCTATAACCTCCAAAACCAAGGCTATTTTTACCGTTCACCTGTATGGACAGTTAAGTGATATGGAGGGTTTGCTGAAGCTATCCGGAGAGCATAACTTGCTGTTACTGGACGATGTGGCTCAGGCTCATGGTGCACACATGAAAGACGGGAAAAAAGCCGGGGCTATTGCGGATGCCAGTGCCTTTTCCTTTTATCCCGGGAAAAATCTGGGCTGCATCGGAGACGGTGGAGCCATTACAACGGATGATGATGAGCTGGCCTCTGTTATTTCAGCTTATCGTAATTACGGTTCGCATAAAAAGTACTACAACCTGTACAAGGGTGTAAACAGCCGTTTGGATGAATTACAGGCGGCATTCCTGCGCCATAAACTGCTTAACCTTGATGAAGACAATGCCAAAAGGCGGGAAATAGCGCGCCAGTACCTTAACGGAATAAAGAACGATTTGGTAGAACTTCCTTTTTACTCCGGTGGAGAGGATCACGTATTCCATCTCTTTGTGATCAAAGTGAAAGACCGGGAAAGGTTTATAGAGTATATGAATGAAAAAGGTGTACAAACCCTGATCCATTATCCCGTACCTCCCCACAAACAAGAGGCATTTACAGAAATGAAGGATATGAGTTTTCCGGTATCCGAAAGGATTCACCGCGAAGTAGTGAGTTTACCCATTAGTCCGGTACAAACAACGCAGGATACTAATTACGTAATCGATGTCATTAACGCGTACACTGTATAGATACCTGTTCGGTTTTAAGAAGAAAGCCTATCGAGCTATGAGTGATCATGGTTACGAAGGTTCTCCGCTTATTAACCAGCCTACTCTTATCAAGATCGGGAAGGGAGGGAAACTACGGTTTGCGGAGAACGTAAAACTGGGCTTCAGGGATTCTCCCTATTTCTATTCCGGCTACATCCAGATCAGGCTTGAATCTTCCGATAGCCAGATAAACTTTGGAAAAAATACGATACTGAATAATAATGCCAGCCTTTTTTGCGGTAATGCGGAGATCCGGATTGGTGCAAATTGCCTGATCGGGCCTAATTTCTATTGTTCCAATTCGGATGGACACATGCTGGATCCTGACCGAAGAAGGGAAAGGCCCCAGGCCTCAACCGTAATACTGGGCGATAATGTGTTTATAGGCGCCAATGTTATCATTCTTAAGGGAGTGGAAATAGGTGAGAATTCCGTTATCGCAGCCGGATCGGTGGTAACCAGATCCTTTCCTTCCAATTCTATAATCGGTGGTAATCCCGCCAAATTAATCCGGGATATTTAGGTTTATGGAGTACCCTCTTGTTACGGTTCGTACAGCGGTTTACAATACCGGGAAATTTGTGATTCCGGCACTGGAAAGCGTAAAGGTCCAAAAATATCCCAATGTTCAGCACATCATTATTGATGATGCATCTACTGACAATTCGGTGGAAGTGATCAATAAGTGGATTGAAGAAAACGAGTATTCCTGTACCTTCATCAAGCATGAGAAAAATAAAGGCCTGGTAGCCACTGTGCAAGAATTTAATGAGCTGGCAGAAGGTAAATACTTAACCGGTATAGCAGACGACCTCTGGGAGGATAACCGCTTATTTGAGCAGGTCAGGATATTGGAGGAGGCCGGTGACAACTGTGCACTGGTCTACAGTGATATGTCCGAGATAGATGAAGATGACCGTCTTCTAAATGATAGTTTTTTGGGAAAGAAAGGCTTTAACCTGAAGGCTATGCCTTCCGGAAAAGTGGATTTGACCACCTTTTTGCGAAAGCAGTTCATTCCGGCTCCGTCCGTTATGATGCGTATGAGCTGTGTCCGCGAGGTAGGGGGATATGATCAGAATCTCTTTACGGAAGATGTGGATATGTGGATACGTCTGATTCTCAATTATGAGATACGTTTTTCCTCTCAGTCCTTTGTGAAATACCGGAGAAGATCAGGCTCTATTTCCCAGGCTAAAAATGCCTTTATCCACCGCTCACATCTGAAAATGTGGCCCAAATACTTTGATAAGGTTGACAAAACTACCAGGAAAGCCTTGGCCCATAAGATGTTGGGTAGTATTATAAGAGTATACAAGTTTGGTGTGGATAAAGCTGCGGCACTAAAGGGGGTAAGCTTTCTTCAAAAACAATATCCTCTTAATATGCGATACCGGCTTTTGGAGCTTTTTATACGGTTTAACTTTCCAAAAAGGAGGATAGGCCTTTTAGGGAAGGGCGTTTAATCTGGAGAAACTAAAACACACGAATCAGCGAGGAATGCAAAAAATTGTTTACATAATTTCTCACGGTCATACTGCCCGGGGCGCATTGCAAACGGGCCTGCTGGGTGAGCTTAGCAAGACAGCAGATGTTCATGTGGTGGCCAAACCTGAAGCGGTTGAAGCACTCAGGACCACCGTTGAGAGTGAGGGTGCTTCCATTCATGTTTACGATTATAGTATGGACCGTTCCGATGAGCATCGCGGTATCCTCAGGTCCCATGTGCATCAGAATATCCGTAAAAATCCCGCTCTATGGGAGAAACACCTCTGGCGTACCCGTTCTAACAAAAACTCGTTAAAAAGGCGTTTACCTAATCATTTATACTATTACCTGGGAGCTTTTCTCCGTGTTTTGCCGGGTGCGCGAAAGGCGTTTACCAAAATGGAAGCCAAGGGTTACTTTAAACCTGATGCGGCCAGGATATTAAAGGAAATAAACCCGGATATTATCATCTCTACCCGGCCGGTTGATGAAATGGAGATATGCCTGCTGGAAGCTGCACGCAGGTTGGGCATTCATCGCTCCATCTATATCCTGAGTTGGGACAATATAACCTCCAAAGGTATTTTCCCGGTATTGGGTGATTCCTATTTAACGTGGGGACCGGTGATGAACCAGGAATTAAAAGAATACTACAATGTCCAGGATTCCGAGATATTCAATACCGGGGTCACTCATTTTGATATTCACGCCCGGGTACGGGAAGGAGTATTGAAAATACCGGACCTGTTGCAACAAATGGGGCTGGACAGTAGTAAGCCCTATCTCTTCTTTACCATGTCAGCCTCGTACTTTGCCCCCAATGAAATTGACATTGTAGAATGGTTGGCGAAGGAAGTGGAAAGCAACAGCTTTGGGGATGATATGCAATTGATCGTGCGGCCACACATGGCTAATCTAATGGCCAACCGTTCCGATCAAAGCTGGCTGGGAAGGTTGCAAAAGCTACCTTCCAAAAGGGTAGTCCTGGATTTGCCGGATGCGGAGAACAGCTTGCTTACATGGTATATGAAGCATGATGATATGATCAAGCTTTCCAATCTCATCAACGGGGCATCGGTATGTTTAAATTCCGGTTCAACCATTGCCATTGAAGCAGCCTACCTGAACAGGCCAGTGGTTTTAACCGCTTTTGATCTGGAGAAATTCCCCAAATGGAAATCCGCCAGACGCTTGCTGGAATACATCCACCTGGCAAAATTCGTATCCTTTGGTGGTTCTACAGTAACAACCAACCTGGAAAACCTGAAAGAAGCTATCGAAAATTACCTGAAAGATCCGAAGTTACACGAAATGGAGCGACAAAAGGTGGTGGAAATGGAATGTTATAAAAATGACGGACGGGCCACTCAGCGCTTTGCAGAAAATATTGCCACTATACTGAAAAGAATCGCGAAATAGGTGAAAGGCTATAGCAGTGTTATTCTGGATGTGGATGGGGTATTGTTTGACTCCAATACGCTCAAGCATGATAATATCAGGAAGGCAGCCAGTGAGTATGCTGAAGGAGAAAAGCTGGAGGAATTTCTGTCCTATTTCATATTTCACAATGGTTTGCCTCGCGAGATCAAGATCGAGAAATACTTTGGTGAGGGAACCGAAATATCACAATCTCTTTTAAACCGCTATAATGAATTAAATCAGCAAACGCTGATGACCGTGGACATGACGCCCGGAGCAAGGAATTTCCTGATGGAAACCTCTGCACAAATGCCGGTTTGGGCTTTATCCGGGGGCGCTGAGCATGAGGTTAAGGCGCTGTTCGAAAAAAATAATATCACGTCCTTTTTTAAGGGAATTTACGGAGGCCCCGTCTCTAAAAAGGAACATATAAAAAAGATTCCCATACAACAGCCATGTCTGTACGTTGGCGATAGCAAGGTGGATTATGAAACCGCTCAATTGGTGGATGCCCATTTTACTTTTATGACGCGCTATACCCAGTTTGACGGATGGGCCGATTTTTTTGAAGATAAACCGGAAGTTACTATTATTCCGGATCTTACATATTTTTCCAGGATCTAAATTCTTATAATTCAAAATCAATTCAAATCAACATGATTAAAGTAGGTATCAATGGCTTTGGCCGAATCGGAAGAGCTATTTTCAGAAATAACCTGAACAAAGAATTTTTTCAGGTGGTAGCAATCAATGATATCAATCCCGATAATAACAACATCGCCTATACATTGAACTTTGACACCTTGTATGATCGTCTCGACAACGCCTTTAAAGTGGATGGAGATAACCTGGTGAGCGCTGACGGTTCTCATAAAATTGCGTTGAGCCATGAGAGGTCTGTGGCCGATGTGGACTGGAAATCACACGGTGTGGATTTCGTGATAGATGCTTCCGGAGTATACCAGAATGTATTGGATGCCCAGAAAGTGATCGAAAGTGGCCAGGCTAAAAAGGTATTTGTTACACACTCTCCCAAAAACGTTGATTTCACCATGGTGTTGGGTGCCAATGAACATTTGCTGGATGTGGAGAAGCACCACGTGATCTCCACCAGTATTTGTGATGCCACAGCTATTGCCCCGGTTACCAAAGCCATTAAGCAGACATTTGGCATTGAGCACGGCTATGCTACCACCTTGCACCCCTGGCTGAACTACCAGAACCTGATGGATGGCCCGGCCAGCTCATGGTCGGTTCCCGGTGAGATATACCACCATTTTGCCCTGGGAAGATCATCTATCGGTAACATGATACCCAAGCCTACTTCAGCTATTACCGCTACCTGTACAGTATTGGAAGAAGAAGGTATTACCGAAGAGATTATCGGTTCTTTCTCTTACCGTACTCCTACCGCTATTGTGGGTAGTGCTGACCTTACCTTCCACATCAGTGAAAAGGCACAGACTAAAGACGTATTGGATCTTTTTGAAAAAATGGAATCCAGCCAGCAGTGGCCTATAGTACATAACAACTGGGAGCCACTAGTTTCCCTGGATTTCAAAAAAGCGGATTATGCAGCTGTGATCGACCACCGCTGGACCAACGTACTGCAGGGGCACATGCTGAAGCTGGTACTTTGGTATGACAATGAGTGGGGTTATGCTGCTCGCGTACTCGATCAAATCAAGTTAGTGGAAGAAAAACTGGGATAAATGAGAACCGGAGATATTAAAGTAGTAGTCCCTGCCCGCCTGGGCAGTAAAAGGGTAATGGTGAAAAGTCTGAGGTTGCTCAATGGAAAGCCTCTGATCAGTTATATCCTGGACACGCTGAAGGAAACCAAATACCTGAAAAATATCTACATCAATTCAGACAGTGATTATTTTGGTGAAATAGCTAAAGAGAGCGGAGTTAATTTTTACAAGCGTAAACCCGAGCTGGCTACCAGCGAATCACTTATTGATGAGTATTTATATGATTTCATGGTGCATGAAAAGTGTGATTACGTGGCGGTTGTAAATCCTACTTCGCCCTTTATTACACCTGAAGAGCTGGATGCAGCCTGGGAACATTTTGCTTCTAATGATTTTGACACCATGCTGTGCTGTGAAAAAATTCAGACGCATTGTTTCTACAAAGGAGAGACCATTAATTTCTCCAGAGTCGGTAAGCATCCTCGTTCCCAGGACCTGGAGCCCGTATTGGCCTTAAACTTTGCCATCACCATTTTTGATTGCAAGAAATTCATAGCCAACTATGAAAACCTGGGCTGGGGAGTATACACCGGTAAGTTGGGTTTCTTTACTACCGAAGGTGAGTCTAATATTGATATAGATTACGAGGAAGACTTCCAGTTTGCCGAATATGTAGCCCGTTTTAAAGGCTCAGGCGAAAAAAGCGAGCCGCAGTATTCACCCATCGTTCAGGATTTGCTGGACCAGAATATAGACCCACGAAATTAATGATCAACCCACGTAATATTCATTGCCTTGCCCTGAACTATAAAGGCGTTGGCGCTAATGACCAGGTGCCTTTGTATTTTGTAAAATCACTATCAGCTTTATGCTTTACCGGGGCGGAGGTGCCTTATCCTTCCAACTCCGAAAGTATGTGGACGGAGGTGGAGCTGGGCATCGTAATTTCAAAGCCTTGCGAAAATGTAAGTGAGGAAGGTGCCAGGGATTATATAAAAGGGTTCACGGTGTGTGCGGATATTACGTGTTCCAACCTGCACGGCAGGGATCATCACCTGGGCTTTTCCAAAAGCCGCTATAATTTTTGTCCTGTATTGGATGTATGCCTTGAAATGGACCTGGAAGCGCTTCCTGATCTTAAACTGGAAACCAGTATCAATGGCAAGCTTACCCAGTCCGGCTACCTGCGCGATATGATCTATGATACGGCAAAGAGTGTGTCTTTTGTATCACAGATCACACGCCTGGAGGAAGGGGACATTATCCTTACCGGAACACCCAGCGGGGTGGAGAATAATATCATTAAGGCGGGTGACCAAGTGGTGCAGACCATTGAGAACATCGGTTCACTGGAATATAGCATTGTATAAACAGCAGAGAAATGGCCAAGATTGCAATTACAGATTACTTTGATACCCCATCCGCAGAAGAACGCGAGATACTGGGAGATCTGGTAAGCGTTGGTCCGGGACCTGATACGGAAGTACTTTTGGTTTGGCACGATAAGATTGATGCCAGTTACGTGAAAGACCTTCCGAAACTCAGAGGTGTACAGCGATATGGAGTAGGCTTTGATAACCTGGATGTGGATTATCTCAAATCCAAGGGAATTACCTGCTGCAATAATCCCGATTATGGTGTGGATGAGGTCTCCGATACCGCAATGGCCTTTATTATGACAATAAGCCGTGGGGTTTTTCGCTATGATGCCATAGCCCGTAAACTAACGGATACCTGGCAGGAGAATATCTTGCCACAGATCAAACGTGCCAATCAAACCAAAGTAGGGGTGATCGGTGCCGGACGTATCGGGACCAGTGTACTGCTAAAATGCCAGGCCCTGGGCTTTCAGACGGTGTTCTTCGATCCGTATAAGGAGAGCGGACATGAAAAAGTAGTGAGGGCCAAACGGGTTCACTCGCTGGACGAACTCCTTGCTGAAGCGGATATAGTCAGTATCCATTGCCCGCTTAGCAAGGCAACATCGGGCATGGTAAACCAGGATTTCATTTCCGCAATGAAGGATGGTGCTGCATTGGTAAATACCGCGCGGGGCGGTCTCGTGGCAGACCTTGAAGTACTGCACGATAACCTGAAATCAGGAAAGCTATCCTTTGTATACCTGGATGTGATCCCACAGGAACCTCCGGCTGATAACATGCTTATTGAAGCCTGGAGAGCACAACCGGATTGGCTGCAGGGGCGATTGATCATAAACCCACATACCTCGTATTTTTCCCAATCGTCCATTCTTGACCTCAGAAGGGGAGCGGCCAGCAATGCCTTGCGATTGTTTAATGGGGAAAAGCCCCTAAACGTCCTTTAAAATGAGCAGGCGCCTTTTTGTGGTTGTTAATCCCTCCCATTACCTCAATGCTATTGAGTATGTGTATCAACAAGGTGGAAAAGATGACCATATTGCCATTATGACCCGCCATACCAAAGGTATCCAGGAGATTGACAAACTGGGAGTAGAGGGTATGTGGTCCGAAATATACCGCATGGAGTGGGAGAACCCCGGTGATTACAGATCAGACAAGGAGTTTTTTACCAGGAGCCAGGCTTTTCTCCATCAAACTTTTGAAAAATGTGCCCCGGATGAGATCATTGTGGGTAACCTGGTGGATGGTAATCTTTATCCCTTCATTTTAAAGATCAAGAACAATGTATCCGCCATAACCGTGCTGGATGATGGAACTCCAACCCTGAATGTGGCTGATAAAAGGAATGGCGGTAATTTTTACCAGGCGTATCATTTCCGTTCATTGCGCATACTGGCCAAGAATATACTTTACCAAAAAATATTTCCTCCCGCTTATCGGCCGCCTAGGAATATAACCTTCTTTTCGCTATTCAATTTTCCACTTCCTGAAGGGGATAAGTTGATCAACAATGATTACAGTTGGGTGAGATCCAAGGTGAAGGAAAACCCGCAAACCAATGAATTTCTGTTTATTGGATCCCATATTGTGGACCGTAAGCTAGTTACAGAAGAAAACTATCTTTGGTCGCTTAAAAAAGTGATGGAGGATGTTTCAGGAACGGGCCTGGAGTTTAAATATGTACATCATCGGAGTGAATCGGATCACATGAAGAAAAAGATCAGCGAGATCTGCAATACTACGGAATTCAATATGCCACTGGAGCTGATGTTCCTGGACAAGCCGAGGCCGGCTATGTTTGCCGGGCATTTTTCCTCCGCGCTTTTTACACTATCGCGAATTTTTCCTGCCCTGGAGATCAGGGCTTATTTGTTTCCGGAAAAGATGATACTGGGAAGTGAGTATGAATCCAGGGAATATATCCTCAGGGTGCAGAAGGCACTTGAAACCGATGCCACTACCAAGCATAAATACCTGGCATGATGAGGCATGATCGGACGGAAAATTGGAGTATTACACACATCAGAATTGTAGAGGTGCATGTATAGTTTAGCGCTCTTTTTTATTGTACCATTTATCATGTATGCTCTTTATCGCATGACGATAAATCCTATATGGGGTGTAGTATTGATCTTTCTGGTACAGCCTTTTGAATCATTTTTCCCGGAGCTGGGAGGTTGGACGGTAGGCCGGATTATCGGAGCACTGACCACTCTTTTGTGGTTAACTTACCTCGCCAGCCATGCCAAATCCTTCAACCAGCTTTTTAAGTCTGATCTTTTAAAGAGGATTTCCTTATTTCTTTTGTTTGCAACGGTTTCCGCCTTATCCTGGTCAACAGCTGAAAATGGGACCAATGCCATTGTTGGAGCGGTCACATTTATTCTTTTAGGAATGCTGGCACTTATGCTGGAAAACCTTATCCATGAAAGGAAAAGCCTGGTAATGATCACCACGGCTATGGCAGTGGCCAGTGCGCTGGCCTGTGTTCCTGCATTGCTGTATATATTGGGCGTAGACTTATATTCAATGGTTGGGACCCAGGCACCAACAGATCTGAATGAAGAAACCATGCGGGCTCCTACCCTTGGAGGAGGTAACCCTAACTCCCTGGGTATTATTGCCAGAAACGGGATTTTTGCGGCCGTACTCCTTTTATTGGTTACCCAATCCAAGCTAAGACAGGTCTTGGCCTGGTCATTTTTGTTCTTATGTCTTTCGGGGTTGGTTTTATCCGGATCCCGTACCAATTTTTATGGTACTATAATCATTATTGCGGTTATGATGGCTTTTGGAGCTTTCAGGATATTTAAGAACAGGTCCCAAATACTGATCACCATCGGAGGCTTTTTGATCATTGGGATTGGTGCATTCCAATTTGCTCCTGAGCCCGTTAAAGCCCGGCTTCTCCTGGGGGGAGAGGATGAGCGTATTGCTGAACGGGCCACGGCACGTATTGGTATAACTGAAGAGCAACAATTGCATGCCCTGGAGTTTGTGAAGGAATACCCGCTATTTGGTGTTGGGCTTGACCGTACCTCTGTAGAAGCAGGCCCCCAGGGCGCACATGATACCGTAAGTGCCATACTTGGAGAAACCGGGATACTTGGCACCATTGCCTTTACCTGGCTTGTTTTATGGGCCATGTTCCGTTTGTGGAAGCTTCTTAAAATAACCAGGTCTTTTAAGTTCAAACTATGTGCCTCCCTGCTTTTGGGAATGTTGGTTGCGTTTGTCATTATGGGAGTTCGCGGGGGGCTTATCATTCCGTATGACAGGACCTTTTGGTTGGTGTTGGGACTCATTTTACCGGTTAAGCGCATTTTCACCTCCACATCTGTGGTTAAAAATGCTTCCCAACCAGCTATTCCAAAATCGGCTTAGTATTATACAGTTAAGGGCAGACCCCTGGAACTGAATCAATAATTATCACTGCAGGCATGAATTTAGCAGATAGAATAGCCCTGAGTATCATTAATATCAAGAATACCAGGGTTGTTAGTGAGCTTAAAAAACTCCTGAAATCCCAATCGTGGGACCGGGCTAAACTTGAAAGACACCAGGTAGGCAGGTTAAGGAAGTTATTGGATTATGCCGCTCAAAATGTGCCTTACTGGCGCGAAATGAACCTCGCCTCAAAAGTGAAGGAAGGAGGGGATGCCTATTCAATGCTCGCTGATATCCCGGTTCTCAC
>CETZ01125678.1_pt1 | contig 16284 bp, 17 predicted proteins | sample 531441 | NCBI WGS metagenome assembly CETZ01 (sample SAMEA2623098, study PRJEB7988) | marine metagenome | isolation source: saline water (ENVO:00002010), including | reverse complement strand
TGTCACGCCGGGGGTCGCGGGTTCGAGTCCCGTCCAGTCCGCCATCTTTTTTCCCCTGATTGACATTTTGACCTCTGGTCGCGCGCTGGTAGGCCAGCCCCGTCGTCTCCCGTCCAGTCCGCCATCTTTTTTCCCCTGTAAAACATTTTGACCTGTAGTCGCGTCCGAGCCCCATCTGGTTGGCCAGCCCCGTCGTCTCCCGTCCAGTCCGCCATTTTTTTCCCTTATAAGAAACATCCTGTTCTGATCCGTCAGACCTCCCCGCTCCATCCCCTGAACCTTTATAATGCCGCGCAGTCACACGCATTCAGCATCTGGTTATCGGTTATGAGTAAGAAAAAACGGGAGATCCCTCAGTACGGGGTGCCCATCATTGAAACCCACTTTCACCTCGATTATCTGAAGGAAGGTTCCGCCGCAGAGATCCTGGCCGATGCCAGAGCTCAGGGTGTTGAACGCCTGATGACCATCAGTGTGGAGCCGGAAAATATGCCGGTGGCTCTGGGTCTGGCTCATGAGCATGACAACCTCTACGCCACTCTGGGTGTTCACCCGCATGAGGCGGCCAAATTCGCTGACAGTACCGAGGCTTTTATCCGTGCGAATGTTGCGGATGACAAGGTGGTCGCCATTGGTGAAATTGGGCTCGATTATTATTACGACCATTGCGACCGCGAGGTGCAGCGTCAGGTGTTCCGCCGTCAGCTGGCGTTAGCCGTCGAGTTCGGTATGCCGGTGGTAATTCATACCCGTGAAGCGGACGGGGATACGATTGAGATTCTGCGTGAATTCGCTCCGCAGATGGCACGCAAAGGTGTGGTGCACAGCTTTACCAGTGGACTGGAGCTGGCAAAAGTCGCCGTGGAACTGGGCTTCTGTCTGGGTATTAATGGCATTGTGACCTTCAACAAGGCCGAGAATGTACGCGAGGTGGTCGCCGCTACTCCACTTACGAATCTGCTGCTGGAAACCGATGCCCCTTTCCTCACACCCGTACCCTACCGCGGCATGGAAAACGCACCCAAGTATCTGCCGTTCGTTGCTGAGAAAATGGCTGATGTGAAACAGGTGCCGGTGGAAACCCTGCTCGAGCAGGTGTACCAGAATTCACTCAGAACCTTTTTCTGATCCGGTATTCAGAATTTTTACGGTCATGCCCAGCCACCGGGCTTGAATTGTCCACCTGACAGGTGCAACCTGTCAGGTTGGCTTTATCCAGAAATTTTTAGAGTCTTTCCACTGTTCTTTTCCGAGAATCCGACTGCATGAAAAAGACCAGCAAACGTGATCTGCGCGATTCACTGAACCGTGATATTGAGGAATACCTCAATAAAGGCGGCGAAGTGCATCAGTTTGCGCGTGGCGAATCCGGTTTGCAGGAAGGTCGTTACCATGACCAGTCGATGACGTTCGAAAAACGTCAGGAACGTACGCCGGTGGATGATGTGGTCAAGGCCATTGATGAACGTCGTGAAGCACGCCGCCGCCCGGTCAGCACGCGCAAAACCGCCATCCGTCGCCCGAAAAAGAAGGTGATTTACGACGACTTCGGCGAGCCCTTACGGGTGATCTGGGAAGAGTAAATTCATTTCTGAGTCTGATGACGGCGCAGAAACAGGATGTAGCCACAGGCCACCGCCAGCACCAGCAGAGCATTCAGCAGTACCGCGTTATACCCTACCCAGCCGAACAGCACTCCGCCCAGCGCCGCCCCGGTGACAAAGGCCACGACAATAGAACATTGCAGAATCAGCTGTACCCGGTTGAGCACCCGGTTGGCGAGGAAGTGCCCGATGGCAGAACCGATATCCGATACGATGCCGGTCAGGTGGGTGGTCCGGATAACGGAACCACTGTAAGTAGCAACCAGGGCGTTCTGCAGACCACAGGCCGCCGACGCCAGCCATTCCGCATAGTGCTGCTCATGGGTGAAGCCGTACCAGGCCAACCCCAGTAAGGCGGCTTCAATCAGCAGGGCAATGCCATAGCGGCGGCCCAGCTGCAGGGCTTCATCTCCTACGACCATGCCACTCATGATGGCACCGGCCAGAAAGCTCAGCACGATACTGCCGGTGTACCAGAGAAAGGTCCAGTCTCCGGCGGCCAGAGCATTTGCCACCAGGGTCACGGTTCCGGTCACGTGGGAAACGGCATTATTGGCAAAGCTGAGCAGAGCAACACTGTTGATAAAGCCGGCATTCAGCGCCAGCAGGACACTGCCAGCGAGAATCCAACCGGGGAGCTGACGCACCATGGCGGGGAAATTCCTGAATTAGTAGGAGCTGTGGCCCGATTGTACCTTATAACAGGCAAGCTGTTTACGCATTCACCGGTAAGTACTTACTCAACCGGCGAGGCGCATTCAAAGTGCTCCTGATTGAAGCGGCAGCGGGCGCGGCGCTGCAGTGACAGCATCTCGCCATCGTAATAGCCGTGCTCCCTGAGAGCAATGCGGGCCTGCTGCATCATGATCTGATAGGCCGCCTTTTCTTCCTGTGGAATCTCAATCCAGACATCATCAGGGATCACACCGCTGGCCGCATTCACTTCACGGATGATGCGGTCAAAATTAGCGACAAACTCTTCGCGCACCAGCTGTGCCACTTCATTGGGAATGCTTTCCGCTTTGCCGATCAGCTGCACCGTCATCTGCGAGAAGGGGTAATTGATGATGCCCCCGTTGTCGCCAATGCCTTTGTGCAGCTCCAGGATATGATAAGCACCCAGCGGTGCCGGAAGCACATCCAGCCCGTGATTATTGAACTTGGGCCCGGCGCTGACGATGCTGACCGGTACCGGGTTGGCGCCGATGTTCTGGACCATCTCCGCCTGTATCGGGTCGTAATCCATCACCGCCACCCGCTTGCCGGCGGCGCGCGCCAGTGAGGTGATCTTCCGGTCATTCACAAAAATGTAGGCCGCTCCCGCCGGCGCGTACCCCATCACCACATACTGGCCATCGACCATTTTGTCAGCGTTCTTCGGGTCAGTAATGGCCTGAAACAGCAGCTTCATCTGGCGGGTTTCGGGTAAGGCACCGATGGCGTCCAGCGTTCCTGTGTATTTGTTGAAGGTACGCGCACGCATACCGGTCATCAGCGCGGCATCACACTGCCCGGCTTTGAAGTCTTCGGTCAGTACCGCTTCGTTGGTATACACCTCGAGATTGACGCGGATATCCCATTCCAGCAGGCGCGTGACCTGATCTTCGGCCGCCGCGTAAATCGGTCCGTTCTTACCGATCGGGTCCCAGATACAGACCCGGCGCGAAGGAACTGTGCCATCGTCATTGAGCATATGACGGTACATTTCCCGCAGCGCAGCCACCCGCTCAAGCAGAGGGGTTTCCCGGTTCATGGCGAGGTCATGCAGCTCTGCGCGGCGTTGCTCAGACACCGGCGCTTCAGCCGCTGCAGCCTGTGTGGTGAAACTGAACATGACCAGCAGAAAGACGGTCTGCAGATACTTCATGGTTTGCCCCCGTTGTTGTTATTGGTCAGGCGTGTTTTTCACTATACCGGCCACGGCCAGAACAGACACCTGTCAAAAGTCACCGGCTGCCATAACGCCAAAAACAAAAATGCCCGGCAGTGCCGGGCATTCGGTGGTCAGAACCTTGCTGGGTCAGCCGTTCAGGTCCGGATTACTCCACAGGATTCGCACATTCGAAGTGATCCGGCTTGAACTTACAGCGCACTTTACGCTCCAGAGCCAGCATGTCGCCATCGTAATAACCGTGCTCACGCAGCTGGATACGCGCTTCCTGCATCATGACTTCATATTCTGCCTTATCTTCCGGAGGAATCGGAATCCAGACGCTGTCCGGTACTTCACCCACCTGAGCGGCAACGATTTTCTCCAGATCGTGGTAGTGATCCATAAAGTCTTCACGGACCAGCTGGGCAATTTCATTGTGGAAACGGTCGGTACGGCCGATCAGCTGCAGAGTCAGCTGCGAGAAGGGATAATCAATCACGCCGCCGGTATCTTTGATGCCTTTGTAGAGTTCCATGACGTTATAGGCCACCAGCGGTGCAGGCAGTACGTCAACGATGCCATTATTGAACTTAGCACCGGCGCTGACCGGAGAAGTCGGTACCGGGTTGGCACCAATCTGAGCAACCATGTCGGCCTGTACCAGATCGTAGTCCATTACAGCAACACGCTTACCAGCCGCTTTCGCCAGGGTGTTGATCGAGCGGTCGTTTACAAAGATGTAGGCCGCACCCATAGGGGCATAACCCAGAACCACGTATTGACCATCCACCATTTTATCGGCGTTCTGAGGCTGAGTGATGGCGCGCATCAGCAGCTTCATGTGGTCGGAGCTTGGCAGCGCACCGATGGCGTCGATGGTACCGGTATACTTGTTGAAAGAGCGCGCACGCAGACCGGTCATCAGCGCAGCATCACACTGCCCGGCTTTCAGGTCTTCGGTCAGCACGGCTTCACTGGTGAAGGCCTCCAGCTCAATCTGTACGCCCAGTTCCATGATACGGGTGGCGATGTCCTGAGCGGCGTTATAGATAGGACCGGTTTTACCGACCAGATCCCAGATACAGATTTTGCGGCTGGGCATACCCTCAGCAAAGTCTTCCGGGTACATGGCACGTATGGCATCCATCCGTTGCTGATTGGTCAGCTTCGGATTCATCGCCTGTGAGCGGAGTTCTTCCATATTGGCCGGAGCGGCCACGGCATTCAAGGATGCGAAGACGGTCAGCGCCCCCGCCACCAGCTGGGTAATACGTTTCATACGATGTTCCTAATCATTTTTTCTATTTTTATATCGGCCAGTCTCAGAAACTGGTCCTGCTCGAAGGTGTAACTTTACCACCAGTTAACGGATAAACCACGAATACGGGATCACGTCTCCTTATGACCCGGAATTCCTCCCGGCATTCCGTCATTTGCCTTTCTTTGCCGCCACCAAACCGGAAGGAAGTGTTAAACTCTGCGGTTGAATACAGTCATCCGGATACACCATGAGCGAGAATAACACCCCTGAATTTCTGCGTGATGTCAGCGAACTGCTGACCGAACAAGGCCTCACCACGGGTGAGCACTGGTACCACGGCACGGCGTCAGGGCTGCTGAAGTCTATCATGAGTCAGGGACTGATCGGTGGAGGTGATGCCGAAAGTGCCGCCCGCATGCAGAAAACACTGGGCACTATTGGCAATCGTCAGTTTGAAAGCGACGATCCGCTGTTTCTGACCCAGAGCAAAGAGCTGGCCTATTTCTGGGCCGAAGCCAAAACCCATGCCCGCAATCTCTATTTCCAGCAGAATGAAGAACCTGTGGTACTGGAAATCAGCGTAGCGGCTGAGAAGGTACGTCCTGATGTCGGCGCTGCCGCCCTGATCATGGAACCATCCAACGAGTACCTCCTGAAGCTGAAGTCTCTGTACGAAGCGCAGGGCGTCACTTTTGAAGAGGTCAATCCGCTGAAAGCCGACCGCGGATATTTCCTCAGCAAACTGGGTATGGCCTACACTGAAATGGTCATTTCACCCGATGATCTGCGCGTTCTGGAGCCCTGAAACAGGAACCCGGTCCGCGAGACACTGCAGGATAAAGCTACAGCAGGACAGTAAGGAGGTGACCCGGAGCGCATCAGTCTGATCCGCTCCGGGCCGGAAAGGAGTTCCGTCAGATGAGACCAGCGCAGGTATTGTGCGGATTTGTGCTCCTGCTGCTCGCAGGGTATCTCAGAGCCGAGACCCTGATAGCAGCGCTCGGTGCAGATGACTATGCGCCCTTCTATTTCACGGATGTTGAGACCGGCGAACTGCAGGGAGCATCGGTCGACATCTGTCTGACCCTCGCCAGCAGCCTCGGTTACCGTCTGGAAATCCAGCGCCTGCCCTTCGCCCGCCTGCTGACAAGCCTGGAAGAAGGCGAGATTGATCTGGCCTGTAATCTCTACATCACCCCTGAACGGCAGGAGTACGCTCACTTCGTCGACATCCCGCAGGCACTGGACGAGATGTATATCATCCGCATGAAGGACCATTCTGCCATGCCGCCGGAAAAACCCGGCGAACACACTCCTGACACGATAGGGGGTGTACGGGGCTATTATTACGGCCCGCGTGAAGCAGACAACCTGGTGCTCTACAACGACGACCGGCAACTGCCATTAATCCTGCTCAACCACCGGGTCGCCGGTGTGCTCAGCAATATTCCGACATTCCGCTTACACGCCCGCCGCGCAGGACTCGACGATGATGTCTGGGTGGCTGATCCCGAACCCTGGTTCCGAGGCCCGATTTACATGGCCTTTTCCCGCCAGCGGGCGGACAACGCTCAGCTTGTCGGCGACTTTACCCGGGCGATGATCAGCTATCAGGCCTCACCTGAGTATCAGACACTGCTGGAACGCTACGGCCTGCGCCGGGTCACGGACTGATGGCCACGGGTGGCAGAGCAAAGTTTTCGGCAGACGCAGGAATATGCCGCCAGGTGATCACTCCGTCTTCCACCAGAAACATCCCGGCCTGCTGCCAGCGCGTGCCCGAGGCCGAACGGTTGCGGATGCCCCGGAACCAGAGCCGGACGACACCGGCCAGTGAAGCCGGACCGGCGAAATGCCACAGCCGGGTATAGCCCAGCCCCCACGCCGCGTACAGAGCCCGCGACGGATCCTGAATCAGCTGCAGTGACCCTGTCCCGCCTATGGACTCCAGCCACGGGCCCGTGACCCCTGGCTCACCGTGACTGACCAGATACACAACCACGTGCGGATGATCCTCAGCCCAGCGGCGCAGCTGTTTGACCGTATTCTCGGCAAAGGGACAGCCATCGTGGCGCAGAAAGGCCACCACAGCGTCTGCAGGGCCCTCGTTTCTCCAGGGGAATGCCGGGGCTCTCTCACCGCATACCGGCAGATCAGAAATGCGCTGAGCAGGCGGTTGGCGCAGGCCGATCATACTCATGTTGCCGCAGCTCCTGTGTTCGTCGAAAAAACGAGAGTGCGCATTTCCAGCCCGTTTTCTTCACAGCGGTTTTCTTCGTATCCGCACGGATTCAGAGACGCGATGGCCGCGGTCCAGAACTGCCAGGCCCGTTCATTCCCGGTCATCACGCGGATGCGCCAGCGTCCCGGATGGCGTTCCACACAGCCCCGCAACAGGGACTGGCCAAGACCCTGACGACGCAGGTGACGAAGAATAAAAAACTGCTCCATATCCCAGCGTTGCGGGTCTTCCGGGCAGGGGCGTACCAGAGCAAAACCAGCCAGCTCGTTACCACAGAAGGCAAAATACGGCTGAAACTGCGGGTTCTGCCAGTACACATCGAGTGTGCTGAAGGGATATTTATACTGACCGGAGGATGACAGACGGGCACCGGTGAACTCTGCCATGTCGTACAGATAATACTGAAACATGGCTTCAAACCGCGGACGTTCCGCAGCCGTTACCGCAACCAGACGCAGAGCTGCCGCTGTGTTCATCCGGCATCCTCCGGTGTCATCATCTGCTCATGAAAGCGCTGCAGGACACTGGCAAAGAGTTGCAGATCGTCCGCGGCAATCTGACCACTCACATCCGCGAGTACCTGCTGTTCAGCCTCCCGCATGCGCGCAAATAAGGCTTCACCCTCCGGTGACAACGACAACAGCTGGCTGCGTTTATCGTCCGGGTTCGGCTCACGGGTGAGGATGCCATCGCTGACCAGTTCCTGCAGCAGCCGGGTCACCTGCCCTTTGTCCCGGCTCAGGGTCTGAGCCACACACTGAGCCGTACAGGGAGCACGCTCTGACACCAGCCGCAGCACTTTGATCTGCATCGGCGGATAGCTGATAGCACGGCTGCTGAAGGCATCGCCCAGCCGGGTTTTGAATTCATGCAGAATCGCCGACAACCGGCCGATATCCTGATGTTTCAGCACAACGTCTGCCTCCTGTTTCTGCCTTTCGTACAAGGGTGGTTCATCCGCACTGCAGCCCCGGCAACGATTTGCCCGGAAGACGGACTGCACTGTTCCATTATATATAGTTGATAAGATCAACTTATTTAATTGATAATATCAACAACATTAACGGATAACACCGACCGGAGGCAAGATGATCAGATTATTCCGCTCCCGTGAACTGCCCGGCGAAACCCAGGCCCCTGTGATTGAACAGGTCCGTCACGAACTGCGCATGCGCCGCCTGCGGGTCAAAGACCGGCAGCAGCTGACACCCAATATGATTCGTATTGTGCTGGAAGGTGATGACCTGAAAGGCTTTACCAGTCAGTCTCCGGATGACCACGTCAAAGTCTTCCTGCCGCAGGTTTCCGGGGAACCGGCCAAACGGGATTACACCCCGCGTCGCTTTGATGCCCAGAACAACGAACTGACGCTGGACTTTGCCGTGCACGATGCCGGACCGGCGACCGCCTGGGCCATGCTGGCTCAGCCCGGTGACTGGATTGATATCGGCGGCCCGCGGGCATCACAGAAGATAAGTGGTGACATCCGCCACTGGCTGCTGATCGGCGATGAAACCGCCCTGCCGGCCATTGCCCGGCGTATTGAAGAGCTGGGTAATGATGATCAGGTCACCGCGCTGGTAAGTATTGCCGAAGATGGCGATCAGCAGACGTTCAGCAGCCGCGCTGTCCTCGACAGCCATTGGCTGACCCGGGAGTCATCAGCCCGCACCGATGCCATAATTGAGCACCTGAACAGCCTGGCCCTGCCACCACAGACCTTCTGCTGGATCGCAGGAGAGTCTTCCATGGTGCGCAGCGTGCGCCAGTACCTGCTCAACGAGCGTGGTATCAGCAAGCCATGGATCAAAGCGTCCGGTTACTGGAAAGAAGGCCACGCCGACAGTGCTGAGCACAACCTCTGAGTCAGCCGCACACCAGCCCGGTTGTGGCGTCAGCCGGCACAGGGGTAATCCTGCTGAGTCATGATAAAAGCGCCGAAATTCGTACTTTGTGGGATGGTCCAGGCGCCGCTGATGGCACTGGCGTCGGCGTTCAGTGAGCCGAGATACATGATGAAGTGTTTCTGCCCGGATTCGGGGTCATAGCCTTTACTGAAGCTCACCATTCCGTTGTACGACATCCCCATCACCGCAGACATCAGCCGCTGACCTTCCTGACCGTCGATAAAACTGTCTTCATAGACCAGCCCCTCAAACGTGGTGTCGTAAAACGTCAGATCGGCATAAAAGCGGGTACCTGCCCCGGGCTTACCCATTTCCGTGGCGTAGTAATAACAACCGCGCCAGCGTTCTGCTTTCCCCTGCAGCGGGGTCTCTTCCAGCGCGCACAGTGTGACCGGTAACAACCCGGACAGCAGCGCCAGGGATCGGACCTGTTTCATCGTCTTGTCTGCCTGTCATGCTTAAGTTGTAGTCAGGTATAACAGATGCGGCAAAAAAAAGCCCGGCATAAGCCGGGCAAGGTCAACGTCTGAAGAAATCAGGACTCGGGTGCCGGATCGTCCGCCCGGCCCAGAGGGACCCCGGACAGGCGCCGTACCAGCACATAAAACAGCGGAATAAAGAAGATGGCCAGCACGGTTGCCGCCACAACCCCACCGAACACACCGGTACCCAGTGCATGACGGGCACCGGAACCGGCACCGGAGCTGAGCATCAGCGGTGTCACGCCCAGACCAAACGCCATCGAGGTCATCAGGATCGGGCGCAGTCGCATACGGGTTGCTTCCAGTGTGGCTGACAACAGGCTGCGGCCCTGACGCTCCATATCATGAGCGAATTCCACAATCAGAATGGCGTTCTTGGACGACAGACCAATGGTGGTCAGCAGACCGACCTGGAAGAAGACGTCGTTACCCAGACCACGCAGAGTCACCGCCAGCACAGCACCGATGACACCCAGCGGCACAATCAGCATCACCGAGAAGGGGATCGACCAGCTCTCATACAGGGCCGCCAGACAGAGGAATACCACCAGCAGCGACAGCGCATACAGCATCGGTGCCTGGTTACCAGCCTGGCTCTCCTGATAGGACAACCCGGTCCATTCAAAGCCAAGGCCTGCAGGCAGCTGCCCAGCAAGACGCTCCATGGCGGCCATGGCATCACCGGTACTGAAGCCTGGCATAGTATTACCCTGAATATTCACCGACGACACACCGTTGTAGCGCTGCAGCTGCTGCGCACCGTAACTCCACTCGCCCGAGGAGAAGCTGGAGAAAGGTACCATCTCGCCACTGCTGTTACGCACGTGCCAGTTGTTGATGTCTTCCGGCAGCATGCGGTACGGCGCATCGGCCTGAACGTAGACGCTCTTGATCTGGCCACGGTCGAGGAAATCATTCACATAACTCGAACCCCAGGCCACCGACATGGTGTCGTTGATATCACCCACCGAGAGCCCCATGGCCAACGCTTTCTGCTGATCCACATCCAGATCATACTGAGGCGCATCCGGCAGACCGCTGTAGCGCACCTGCACCATGGACGGGTCCTGGTTGGCCATGCCGAGCAGCTGATAGGCAGCGCCCATCAGGGCATCGTGGCCGACACCGGCACGGTCCTGCAGCTGGAAGTTAAAGCCCCCAGCCACTCCCAACTCCTGAATAGCAGGCGGATTCAGCGCAAAGATAAAGGCTTCGCGGATCTGCGCGAAGGCGCCCCAGGCACGGCCGATCACCGCGGGTACCCCGTTGGCCTGCAGATCACGTTCATCCCAGTTTTTCAGACGCACAAACGCCAGACCGGAATTCTGCCCACGACCAGCGAAGCTGAAGCCCGCAGCGGCAAACATGGAATCCACCGCCTCGGCCTCTTCCACCATAAAGTGGTGCTCAATCTTTTTCAGCACGTCCAGAGTCTGCTCCTGCGTGGAGCCGACCGGCAGCTGCACCATGACAATGATCATGCCCTGATCTTCTTCCGGCAGGAAAGAACTGGGCAGACGCAGGAAGCTCCAGCCCAGAGCCAGTACGATCAGCACATACAGCACCACGTAACGGCCCCACTTACCAATGATGGACTCCACGCCGTTACGGTAACGGTGGGTGTTCTTATCAAAGGTACGGTTAAACCAGCCGAAGAAACCGGCCTTGGTCTGATGATCGCCCATATGGGGTTTCAGCAGGGTGGCACAGAGTGCCGGCGTCAGAATCAATGCCACCAGCACCGACAGCACCATGGCCGATACAATGGTGATGGAAAACTGCTTGTAAATCGCCCCGGTCGATCCCGGGAAGAAGGCCATGGGGACAAACACCGCGGACAGCACCAGAGCGATACCCACCAGAGCCCCGGTGATCTGGCCCATGGATTTACGCGTGGCTTCAACCGGCCCCAGCCCCTCTTCGGCCATCACCCGTTCGACGTTCTCCACCACCACAATGGCGTCATCCACCAACAGACCAATCGCCAGAACCAGCCCGAACATGGTCAGGGTATTGATGGAATAACCAAAGACGTACAACACGCCGAAGGTACCCAGCAACACCACAGGGACGGCAATGGTCGGAATCAGGGTGGCGCGGAAGTTCTGCAGGAAGAGGTACATCACCAGGAACACCAGCCCGATACCCTCAAACAGGGTTTTCACCACCTCAAAGATGGAGATTTCAACAAATGGCGTGGTGTCGTACGGGTACTTGTAGACCATGCCGTCCGGGAAGAACTGGCTCAGCTCCTCAATGCGCGCCTTAACCCGTTCAGAGGTATCCAGGGCGTTAGCACCGGTGGCCAGATTCACCGCCAGACCGGCTGCGGGCTGGCCGTTAAAACGACCCACAACCGCATAGGATTCGGAGCCCATCTCAACCCGGGCAACATCGCGCAGCAGAACCCGTGAACCGTTCGGCGATACTTTCAGCAGGATCTGGCCAAACTCTTCCGGTGTCTCCAGCAGTGTCTGCACCTGAATCGAAGCGTTCAGCTGCTGCCCGGCGATGGCCGGGGTCCCGCCCAACTGACCACCGGCCACCTGATTATTCTGTGCGCGCAGGGCGGCAATAACATCGGACGGGGTCAGACGGTATTCATTCAGTTTGTTTGGGTTGAGCCAGACGCGCATGGCGTATTCGGCTCCGAACAGACGGGTAGTACCAACACCTTCGGTCCGGGCAATCGGGTTCTGGATATTGGCTCCGATGTAGTCGGCGATATCCGAACGCGTCATGCGCCCGTCTTCAGAGATAAAGGCAATGACCATGAGGAAGGCTTCAGCCGATTTACTCACCTGAATGCCCTGCTGCTGAACAATCTGCGGCAACCTGGAGGTGGCCAGCTGCATCTTGTTCTGTACCTGCACCTGAGCAATGTCCGGATCAGTCCCGGCACCGAAGGTAAGAGTAATGGATGCGTTACCGGAAGAATCACTGCTGGATGACATGTACAGCAGGTTATCCAGACCGTTCATCTGCTCTTCAATCACCTGGGTGACCGAATTCTCTACGGCTTCCGCCGAGGCACCCGGGTAGGTCGCAGAAATGGTCACCTGCGGCGGCGCTACCTTGGGATACTGCTCCACCGGCAGATTGAGAATCGACAGGGTACCGGCCAGCATCAGGATGATGGCGATAACCCAGGCGAAAATCGGGCGATCAATAAAAAACTGAGCCATGCCGATCAGCCCTCCGCCTTGGCGCTTTCAGCTTCGGTATTCACCGGCGATACCGGCGCCCCCACCTGAATCTTCTGCAGGCCATCAATAATCAGTTTGTCACCTGCCTCAAGACCGGAGCGGATCAGCCACTGACCACCCACCGCGCGTTCAGTCTCGACCTGACGTTTCTGCACCACGTTGCCTTCACCGATCACCAGCGCGGTGGCCTGACCGGTCGGATCACGGGCAACCCCTTTCTGAGGTACCAGAATAGCGTTCTCACGTTTCGCCTGAGGCAGACGCGCACGGACAAACATACCCGGCAGCAAGGCACCGTCGGGGTTCGGGAACAGCGCCCGCAGGGTCACACTGCCGGTGGTTTCATCCACCGCGTATTCTGAGAACTGCAGAGTCCCTGTGTGCTCGTAGACAGAGCCGTCTTCCTGCACCAGTTCCACCTGCGCCTGATCATTACCCACGGTTTTCATCTCACCGCTGGCCATGGCCGCACGCAGAGTGCGCAGTTCATCGTAAGACTGGGTCAGGTCAATGTAGATAGGGTCCAGCTGGCGCACGGTCACCAGCGCCGTAGTCTGGTTGGCAGTCACCAGTGCACCCGGAGTCACGGCAGAACGGCCGGTACGGCCGGAAATCGGTGAACGTATGGTGGTATAGGCCAGATTGATTTCGGCGGTTTCCAGCTGGGCTTCTGCTGCAGCCACCTGGGCCTGAGCCGCTTTCAGTGCGGTTTCCGCATCCTCCAGTTCCTGCTGGGATGCCGCACCGGTTTTCACCAGTTTCTCATAACGGCCTGAGGTCAGGCGGGTGGACGTCAGGTTAGCGTTCGCCGTGGCAAGATCTGCTTTGGCGCTGGCCACAGCGGCCTGATAGAGCTTGTCATCGATCTGATACAGGGCTTCACCAGAGCTGACCGTCTGGCCCTCTTCAAACAAGCGTTTCTCAATGATGCCCGTGACCTGAGGACGCACTTCGGCCACTTCATACAGGGTCGTACGGCCGGGCAGTTCATTGACGAAAGTGAAAGGCTTTTCAGTCACGGTCACATAGCCTGCCGCCGGTGCCGGGCGTGGCGCCTGCGCCGCACCCGGTCCAGCTTCCTGACTGCAGGCAGCCATAAGCAGGGACAGAGTCGCCAGCAGTGAGGTTGCGGAAAGTCTGAGCGGAGCGTGCATGGGGTATCCCTCTGGCTGATCTGGTTTCATTGGTATAGACTAATCTATATACATTCACACATGTATGTATAAATCTGGAACAATGAGTTGTGATCTCCCGGCCAGTGGGAGGACCGCTCGCAGGGGAACTTTCTCGCGGAGGAATTATGGCCCGACGCACAAAAGAAGAAGCCCAGCAGACCCGCGAAACCATCATTGAAGCGGCAGAAACCGTATTTCATCGTAAAGGGGTCTCAGCCACCTCTCTGAATGACATCGCCAGAGAAGCCGGGTTCACCCGGGGGGCCGTGTACTGGCACTTCCGCAACAAGCACGATATTTTTGTGGCTATGGTCGATGACCTGATGAGCTCGTTCGATGTGTTTCACCAGCAGATTGTGAATCCGGATGAACCAGACCCTCTCGGGCGCTTTTATCAGCTGCTGCTGCACCTCAATCACGAAATTGTGCACAACCCGCGCTGGCGACGCCGTTACGAAATCATCTTTCTCAAATGCGAGCGTACCGAGGACAACGAAGTCCTGACCCAGAAACACCGGGAAAAATATCAGGAAGGCACGCTGCGCATCCGTGCGGCCCTGCAGCAGGCAATCCGCAAACACCAGCTGCCGGCTGAACTGGATGTGGATCAGGCCGTCCTGCAGCTGCACATACAACTCACCGGGATGATCTACATCAGTCTCGTAATTCCTGATATGTTTGACCTGGAAAAGGAAAGCCAGCGTATTCTGGATACTTATTTCTGCGGCCTGAAAACCTGCTTCGGCACAGTGAATATCCCCGGCAGCGGTTGAATACACCCCACGAACCGCTACCGGTGCGGAACATAATAAAAAATAAGAAGGAACAGTGATGTCACTCAACACTGCACTTATCGCCCTGTTCGGCTGTCTGTTGCCGCTGACGGTCCTGAGCGGCCAGACGAACCAGACGGAGGCCTCCCCTTCACCGGACAAAACGGTGGCCGCGGCATCATCCCAACATAAACTCCACTGGAAAAACCGCGCCGAACCCTATAACTGGAAGGTCGTCAGCCGCACCAGACGCGATGACATGTGGATTATGGAACTCGCACCAGAAAATGCCGAAAAAGAAGATCATTCAAACCTGCTGATTGTGCAGGCCTTTATCAAACCCGAAAACTTTTCTCTGGAACAATGGTCTGCGTCCATCATTCTCACGTATCAGCAGAAATGTAATGCCATCAAAGTCGACGCGCTGAAAAATGATGGTGCCATCGGTTACGACCAGCGCTCACTGTTTATCATGTGTGGCCGTAAACTGGATGAAGAATTTGGTGTGTATACCTTTCTCAAAGGCATACGCAAAGACCGGTTGTTTTATGTCATCCTGCGCGAAATTCAGGTTCCGCCATCCGAAATAGCCGGAGCCTTAACGGTTCCGAAAGGCAGCGATCCGGAAGAGGTATTTTCCGGCACGGCAGACGCCATGCGTTATCTTTTTGAAGATGTCTATCTGTGTGGCCCGGATATTATCAACCCACAGTGTCAGTAATTTCCGGCACGGATTAGCGGAACATCACAGACTCAATGTCCGCGCGGTAAAAAGCAAAATAATCATCTGTGCCGAACATATTGCCCGCTTCCACATGAAACGGAATGCGGTAACCCTGCACCTCCCGGAAGTCCGACAGATATCCCCCGAATGGCTGCAGGCGATATTCTTTTTGCGGATTGGCATCACTCCAGCGCATAAAAAAGATCTGCTCCGGCTGCCCATCAGGATTCAGCACTAATTCCACCGCCTGCTCAAGTCCGTCGAAGGTGACCGTCACACGGATACGGTCTTCCGCCAGCGCTTCCCAGTGCACACCCGGCCCCGGTAACAGTGCAGCTGGCGTCCAGAATACCGCCTCAGCGATATAACGCCCGAAGGCTGCGCGGGTGTGATCCGCTGTACCGCCGAAGCGGGCAACCGGTAAGAGTCCGAACAGGCGGAAGCGGGTCCAGTGTGCGGCATCCGAGCCCGATACGCCCGGCAATGACAACTGCCAGACAAAACCCTGTGGTGCAGCGAGAATCTGACGCGCACTCATGGGCTGATAATCAGGTTTTTCTTTTGAACCCAGGCTGAAATCCCCGTTCATGGTGATTTCAGCCACCGGATACAGAGGCGTACCGGGCGCAATGGCATAACGGAAAAAACGCTGTACCGGTTCGGGCAGACCAGCAATCAATGACTCATCAAAATGACCCGGTGAATCCGGCTGTAACGCGGCCAGACGGGTCCACTCCTTCGCGTCATCACGCTGATCAGACCAGCGCAGCAACAGGAGAGCAGCCAGCACCACCAGGAAGAAAGCCACAAAGATCAGAATCACGTAGGTCACACATTTTCCCTCTGCCGCAGACACCCAGAATGGCTTTTATTCCCGGACTTTCAGGCCCGGCTTCAGGTTGGCATGCCAGACTGATCTTCAGCCCGGAACATACTGTGTAATTCATTTATGGTGCACAGTGTGCACCCTACCATCCTGTTTTTCAGCAAAAAAAAAAGCGACCCTAAGGTCGCTTTCGATCAATAAGCTGTGTCCG
>CETZ01121853.1_pt1 | contig 16369 bp, 16 predicted proteins | sample 531441 | NCBI WGS metagenome assembly CETZ01 (sample SAMEA2623098, study PRJEB7988) | marine metagenome | isolation source: saline water (ENVO:00002010), including | reverse complement strand
CGGATAACGGCAATAATCCATAACGGTGTACTATCAACACTATCCCAGTTCTTCATAATGCCGTCAGTTGGATCAACATACCAAGGCTTGGCGTTGGTACGAGCAGCATGTTGCACCTGATCTACGCTATCGAATGTCGTGCGTATCTCATGAGGCATTTTCCCAATTTCTTCACCTGTTTCGGGATTATTTTTACTGCCCTGAAACCTTGAGAAAGCAAGAAGTGACTGCAGAGCATCCATTGCCAAAGTACAATTACCGCCAAAAGGCACAGCAGCACCAATAAGCTCGGCCGTTATTGCGCCGTCCCGACCAAACCAACTATGGTACGGACCCTTCCAGCCGTTTTGTGCCGATGCATAGACGCCATCATCTGTCACTAACTCTTTCAATACATCGTCAGCACGATGATGAAGCGCTTCCAAAGTTGTTCTATTGAGTTGTTTCGTCAAAATAGTTTTGCTTATGGTTATGTACTCATTCTACTGTATAAAGCTTGCTATAAGAAATTTCGATATACTGTATATATGGAATTAACCAAGTTTCAACAACATGAGCGTGTGAATGATACTATTAGTGAACCGTCCCTCCCCCTACTTTCTATCGATGAACTGCCACAGCTCATCGATCTTCGCGATCACTTACCCGTTGCAACACAGAGCCGACTGGGCGAGGATGATATTGTTGCTCATATTTCTACCCCGAATATACAACGCTCTCGTCAGCGACCTGCCGCGCTCAGAGAAATGCTTCGCCTCACCAAAGCTTCTTCGAGTGATGATATTGGAGAATCTGGGGCAGCCCTCGCCTCACTTGCCAGCCTCGAAAATAGCACCGTTGCTGAGCTAAGAAAGTATGAGACACCCCACGGTAGAGATGCGTTGGAAATTGCACGAAAATTACATGAACATCATCCGAAATTGCTGCGTGCAACTATTCTTGAACTTGCACAAAGTCAGGGCCTCGAATATGAAGAATACCGCAAGGGAGAACCAGTGCGCCAAGAGCAGCCGGGCAAGATTATTTTGCTCGACAGGGGAACGACACATGACACAGGAACTGCCGATCCAATGGCGCAGAAATTTAGCAAACGATTAAACTGGGGCTGGCCGTTCTATGGTTCGATTGATGCAACACCCAGTTACATACAGGCAATTCATACGTACGCTATGCAACATAATGCCTCAATTCTTGCTGAACCCTACATAGGCAAAGACGGGCAAGAGAGAACAGTCGCCGACTCCCTTGCTCTCGCCACACATTGGCTCCAAGAACGCCTTGCTGAAAATCCCGAAGGTTTGCTTGAGTTTAAGAATCTCGATCCAACAGGTAAAGGGATTGATAGTCAGGCTTGGAAGGATTCGGCATTTGCCTACGTTCATGCAGACGGCTCTCGAGCAAACTACAATAATGGTATAGCATCAGTTGAAGTACAAGCACTTGCCTACGACGCCCTCATCGATAGCGCTGAACTTTATGCAGCCACAAACCCGGCACATGCCGATCAACTACGACAACAGGCGGAACAATTACGCGAGAGAATACTCGCCGAGTTTTGGATTGATGATCCAAAAAAAGGTGGTTATTTCGCACTCGCTACTGACCGGGATGAGCAGGGAAATCTCCGTCAACTTGCCGTTCGTACATCTAACATGGGAAGACTCCTTAATTCACGCCTTTTGGAAGGGGATGGACCAGACGAGACATTTCTTCGCGAGTCGATTGTCAGACAGCTCTTTCGCCCCGAGCTACTTCACCACAGTGGTATCAGGACTCTTGCATCCGACGAGGTCGCTTTTCGGGCTGGTAGCTACCATACGGGATCGGTATGGTTATGGGACACCGCATACGTCGCTGACGGGTTGGAACGTCAGGGTTATGAAATGCTCGCCTGGGAGCTGCGCTCACGTATCTGGCGCACCGTCTACGACACGAATTCATTCCCTGAATTTGTTAACGGAAATACTGACGACAGTATAGAAACAAACCCCCATGAAATATACGTATGGAATACGACGCATCAGGTGCTTCACCTATTCGAGCAACCTCCTCAAGAAATTCAGGGATGGACAGTCTCGGCAATTCTTGCCGCAAAATACGGATACAAAGCCTACCTCAGTAATCCCAAACCAATTAGTGACTTCGAGCAAGCTATTAGTGCATCAATCTACAATTAACACTCAGCGTTTTTCGTCTTCGGCTTTTAATGCTGAATAAACACCATTCGTCCACCCAAAGCCATCTTGCAGTGTATATTCACCGCCCCCTCCAGGTTCGTTTGGCGTCACAACATTATACTTTTCAACCATTTTGTTTTCTCGTTCATAGACTGTATCGCACGTCTTCAGCCAACGCTCTTTGATGCGATCGGCAAGTGTGTGATAACCATATTCACGTAAACCGTAGATCGTCACCCACTGTAGCGGCGCCCAGCCATTCGGTGAGTCCCACTGTTGCCCAGTTTCGAGCAACGTCGTCACCAACCCTCCGTCTTTGAGAAAATCTTTTTCGATTCGCTCAGCGACAGCTTTTGCCTGATTTGGTGTTGCGATCTTCGCATACAGCGGAAAAATTCCGGCAAGCGTTACCCTACCCGTTCGCTCACTTGCACGAAAATCATAATCGATAAAGAATTGCTCACCCTCATCCCACATGTATTTATTAATTGCGGCCGCACGTTTTTCGGCCAATCGACGATATCGCCTCGCAAGAAGCGGCTGGAACATTAACTGATAGGTTTCAGCTATTGTCACCTCTAAGTGGTATAACAAGCAGTTGAGATCAACTGGAACAATATCGGTCGTGTGGATCGAGCTAATTTCTTTTGGATCTTTGAACCATCGACTGCTAAAATCCCAGCCGCTCTCTGCACCAGCCCGAAGATCCAAAAATAGTTTTTCTGATATCTCTTTGTCTGTCTGACCTGCCGTATCCGTATCTTCGCGAAGTGATTCGGGTCGCGGTGTTTTCTTGTTATCAAAATAACGATTGAGGTGTGTGCCATCGGGCATACGTACAACTCGCCGTAACGCAGAAGCCTCATCCATTTTATCGAGTGTTCGCTTACCACGCATCCAAAAGCGATATTCACCGAGCATATACGGTAGATATTCAAGTAGTGTAAGATGACGATTTTGATGACGCGCAAGCAATCTGACCATATGACTAAAGAATGGTGGCTGACTACGCGACAAAAGATATGTCCGGTTACCGTTTGGGATAAATCCAAACTTTCGAATCATGTAAGTCGAATTCCGTATCATATCTTCTACACGACCCCACTTACCATCAGCGGCCAAGCCAATCATAATGAAATAACTATCCCAATAATACTGCTCAACAAATCGCCCACCCGGGACAATGTACGGATAAGGTATGGCGATCAATGATCCACGATCACGGCGATTACGACGCTCCAAAACTCGCCATAATTCCTTAATATGCTCACGAGGGGTGTGCTCGGTATTACTAAAATACGTCGGTGCCTTGTGCTCGAATTCATAAAAATGGCGACCGACAAATTCTTGCAAATCAAAGTTTGGATCTTCACGTTCAACCAGGTATTCTTTCCTGATTTGTTTCAGTCGTTTGCGTGGTATTAAATCGATAAACGTTTTACCATCTGAATACACCTGCCGCTGTTGCACGAGGTCAAAGAGCTCACCTAATGCCTCATCAGGACTTTCCTTTGTTAGCATCAGGGCACCTGCCGTGCTAACGAGCGCCGACTTCAACGCCTCCTCTGAGGCAAGGCCAATACTACTAAGTTTATTTATCTTTGGCATACTTATCCTATAGTTATTATAGGGTTTATGCTTCAGGTATACAACCGTAACGAAAGTGCCCGCTATTTTGCGGCACGTTTTCGTTTATTTGGATCAAGCTCACGTTTTCGCAAGCGCAAATTTTTCGGTGTTACTTCGAGTAGTTCGTCATCATTCAAAAAGTCGATACATTGTTCAAGACTCAGTTCAGTAAACGGCGTTAGTTGTACGACACCATCACTACTACTTGATCGCATATTCGTCAGATGTTTCGCCTTACACACATTCATTTCCATATCTTCCTGTCGACGATTCAGTCCAACAATCATGCCGGCATATACCTCAACACCAGGCCCAACATACAGTTCGCCACGCGCCTCTGCAGTTTGCAGCGCATACGGTGTCGTCGTCCCTGCTTCAAATGCAATCAAGGCCCCGTTACGACTGCCGTTTAATTTCTGCCCTAGAGGCTGATATCCATGCGGCAGGCTATTCATGATAACCGTCCCCTTGGTTGCTGTTAGTAATTGATTACGAAGACCAATCATCGCGCGCGTTGTTATGATATAAGTTTGTCGCATCGATCCACTACTTGTTGTTTCCTGATGAGTCAGTTCCGCTCGACGCAATCCCAACTCTTGACTGATTGTTCCGACAAACTCAGCACCAACTTCGATTACCAGTTCTTCAACCGGCTCTTGTGTCTGCCCGTCTTTCTCGATTGTCACAACCTGTGGTCGTCCTACCTCGAATTCATAACCCTCACGACGTAACGTTTCGATCAATACAGAAAGGTGAAGCTCGCCTCGACCACTTACAATAAAGCCTATGCCGTCCTCTCGGACACGGAGTGCAACGTTAGTCTCGAGCTCTTGTCGCAAACGATCACCAATCTGTCGACTAGTATTAAATTCACCTTCACGCCCCTTCATCGGACTGGTATTCGGGCCTAAATACATACTGAGCGTAGGTGCCTCAACTTCGAGGACCGGTAACGCCTCTGGCGTGTCCTTGTCGGCGATTGTCTCGCCAATATGAACCTCGGTAATACCAGTTAATGCAACGATATCACCAGCGCCAGCAGCAGTAATTTCCTCACGTCCAAGTCCGCGATAACCAAATAATTTATCAACCTGCGACGCAATTTTGGTACCATCGCGTTTCACTAGTGACACCTGTTGCCGCGGTTTGAGTGTACCGCGGGTAATTCGGCCAATTGCATACTTTCCTAGAAATGAATCGTATTGTAATGAGGTAACTAGTAGTTGCAATGTTCCACTAACATCTACATCAGGGGCCGGAATATCACTCACGATTGCATCAAAGATCACACTCAGGTCTGCATGTTCACCCGGATTATCAGGCATTGCCTTCCAGGCTTTTCCTTCTCGTGCAATAGCATAATACACAGGATAATGAAGCTGTGAGTCATCAACCGCAAGTTCCAAGAATAGATCAGCCACCTCATCCTCAACTTCCGCAACCCTGCGAGATGGCTTGTCAATCTTATTAATCACCACAACAGGCTTGAGCCCCAACTCCAACGCCTTTGATAATACGAATTTCGTTTGGGGCATTGGACCTTCTTGGGCGTCAACGATTAGTAATACGCCATCCGCCATATTAAGCGTCCGCTCAACTTCGCCGCTAAAATCCGCGTGACCAGGAGTATCAATAATATTAATCTTGTAGTCACCATGATATATCGATGTCTGCTTGGCTGTGATCGTGATGCCGCGTTCGTGCTCTTGATCGCCACTATCCATAATCAGTGTCTGAGTCATCTCGGCCTGATTTTCGCGAAAAGTGTTCGACTGCTTTAACAACCCATCGACAAGCGTCGTCTTACCGTGATCGACATGAGCAATGATTGCAATGTTTCTGATAAATTTTGGTTCTTTCATAAAAATATGCCCCTTCGGGCTCCTTTACTATAATTATAACAGATATGGTAATCGTAAGCAATCTTGTGTATAATTGTGCCTGATACACACATGCGCGTGTGCTGGAATTGGTAGACAGGCTAGCTTGAGGGGCTAGTGTCCTTCGGGACGTGGAGGTTCAAGTCCTCTCACGCGCACCAATGAAACTTCCTGGGGGCGAGTGAGCTTAAAAAGCTCGTTCACCCCTGGGATTTTTTCAATTTCCGGGGTTCCACAAGCGATTTCCGCGTAACTTGGAACCTGATCGAAAACGACCCCAAAATATCGTGCTTTTAGGACTGGATTACAGTGGTCAATAAGTAATTCTTTGAGGTGTTCCACAAAGTATTTTACGTATGTCAATATTGTCGGCATATCGACGTTTCCTTTCATCTCCTGTCCGTCAACACGGACATCCAAATCGTTAATTTGCTGCTCTATTTTATTTAAGTCCTCCTCCATATATTTAATTGCTGTTGGCGATGAAACCAACCTCATCTTATCTACGATCACACGCATCTCCGCCTCAAGCTCTTCGCGCCTTTTATCGCGATGGTCACTCTCATTTTGCGCACGCGCTTGGCGCTGTTCCCAAACCGTCAGGACAGCCTGCAGTACTTCATCCAAGCGCTTGGGGTCTACGACAAGCCGCTCAACAAATTGGTTAATCTTTTCGTCGAATTCGTTCTTGGGAACGCGGAAATAGTGGCCGTGATGACTGCAATGATATGCAGGATAGTATTTGCCGAGCTTGCCGCGCGAGGCACTACCCAGCAGAGGGTTGCGACAGGTCGGGCACGTCACTAACTTACGGTACGGGAACTCGCCATTGTATATGTTTTTCTTCACGAATTTTTCTTGTTTTGGCGCTCTCGTGACAATAGGATGATCATGATCATCGGAGTTCAGCGTAATACTTATCTTGCCGCGATTGGCTTTATTCCACAGATCAATCGATACAAGTCCGTTGAACTTACATAGCACCGGTTGCCCACCCGTCCATTTCTCCGTATTAACGCCAGCGTAGATTGTCTTGGCGACATATACCCGAAGAAGTTTTGCGGTCATTTTCTTACTACCACTACGCCGGACAATCTTAGTACGGTCGGCCTTATCCCGTATTACCTTTAAGGGTGTCTGGAACCCCATGCGGTTCATTTCGTCAGCAATTTGGTCGTCGCTATACATGCCGCTGGCACGCATTTCATACATCTTACGGATAATTGGGGCCTGGTCGTCATACGGCGCAAGGATTGACCGCTTGCCATTGGTCGTTTCTATTTTCTTGGTTTCGTAACCATACAAAGCGCCCCTCGACCAGTAACCGATCTGCGTGTAGCGAATCTCCGAGCCAATCATGCGAGTGAGGATATCCCGCACCTCGTCTTTCGCCCGTTCCGCCTCAAGAATCTCCGTTTTCCTTGATGGAGTATGGATACTCCATTTGTACTCCATACCCAAATGTTCGAGCGTATTAACTTTAACGTTACTAATCACACCGTACATGTCCTCAAGATCCACATTGCACGGTTCAAGTTGCCGTTTCAATAAATCGTAAGCTGTAGATCCCCCTCGGGTAAAGCGGTCAATCGACTTGACCAGCACGACATCGATCTCATTCTTCGGATCAACCGCATAATCAATCACATGTTGCATGGGTTGTTTATCTCCGGCTGCGGATTCCAGATATGTCAGGATTTTGACAATGTTTATTCCGTGAGCAGGCGCATAGCGTTTACCTTGCTCTATCTGCGCCTCTGGAGAATCCCCATCAATCCCTTGACCGACCGTCGAGACGCGAACGGCCAGCACTCCGTTACGAAGCTTGCTGTTCGGTGCCATGATCGCCCACCCTTATTCTGTTTAATAGTGAGAGGTTATCAGCTTCGTCCTCGGCCATTCGGTTCACAATCAACTCAGCAATAAACAATATGCGTTCCTCGGTAGTAAATTGTATGGTGTCCGGTGTTGCAATCGCCCTATCGTTTTTACTGACAGATCCTGACATATACCCTCCATTTAAAGGGCTGAACGCTCACAATCCGGCTAGTTGTTTTTATCCCAGGGTCGTCCTGGCTTTGGTCTTTCTTGCAGTTCTTTATTGACTAACGATTTAAGTTCCTTATCTCCGGTATTTGCAAGTAGTTGCAAGACAAGCTCACTAAGCGTAAGCCCGTGTTTTTTCGCAACGACCTTTGCACGCTTCCGCACGTCGTCCGTAACTCGAATTTGCATACTGACAATCTTTCTGGACATTTGCCCTATTTTAACATGTATTGCTATTTAACCCAGATATCACTAGCCGAATTGTTAACGTTCAACCTTTATATAAATAGTATTACTAATTAAAATAAAAAGCAATACTAGTTATACTTTTTTACATCAAAAATATACCGAATATCGAGATACGGCATCTATACTCTTATTTACCTCTGTTATTTATTGCTATTTTTCTCTCTTTCTAATATATAAATATATAGAAAAGAAGTAGAGAGAGTGGAGTACACGAGTAAATCTATGGCAGATAAACGTTCAGCATTAAAACAAGGTCAGATAGATATATTGGAATTACTGTATAAATACAGGTTTGGTAGTCGTCAGTTATTAGCAGACAGCTTGGGTATTAAAGCGGGTTCAAGTCTCTATGAAAAACTAGAAGTATTGGTAAAGCATAATTTGATAGGCAAACGTCAGGAAAAACATTTGAAGCTTCTCGGCGTACCGGCTGCTTATTACCTGACACCAAAAGGCCTACGAACACTCCAGGCTCTGCCTGACCATGAATACATTACCGACAGTGTCATCAAGGTTGGCTACAAAGACAAATCCGTCAGCCAAGTCTTCGTTTCGCATACCTTAAAAGTCTACCGGCTTACTAACGCCCTGAAACGCCACTACCCGGATTTGAAGGTATACCTACGCCGTGACATGAGCCACTATAGCTATTTCCCAAGCAACCCGCCGGACGCTTTTCTGTCTCTCATGATCAGCGACACTCCCAAACGCTTCTTCCTCGATGTCATTCCCGACAGTCTGCCGCGCAACGTTCTTGATCGGCAGATTACCAACTACGGGCAGTTCTTTGAAGATGGCGGTTGGGAGGTTACGAATAGCGAACTTCCAGCCCTCCTCCTCATTGCGGATAAGGGTACGACCGAGACCCGCACCAAACGTGCCGTCCGTGCGGCTCTTGGTCGTCTTGAAATGGACGATGAATTGAGCGCATATATCACCACATTCACGGCACTTGAGAATGGTGATGAGAGCGGCAAGATTTGGACGAGCATTGGCGAGCCTGATGAACTATTGTCCCTTCCCGAACTTTCCTGTTTGAGCCTTTTATCGTCATGCTCGGGACGTTAGGACTAATACTCCTCAGCCAGCATCACCGTCAGCACACGACGGCACCCACTATCAAGCGGATCGCACCAGTACTTGAGCTCCTGGTCGTAGTAATCGATTTTCCAGAATATCTTTTTGCCTTCGAACCGAAGCGAACCGAAATCATGCTCGCCATGCGGATCATTGTCTTCGTTGAATCGGTTGTAACTTTCAACCGCCCGTGACAAGCCGACAAGGTCCATGATCCCATCCCGCACGCCAGCCGTGTAGAACACGTCGATGCACATGCCTCGGAACCTGACGTTTAATTTTGCTATATCCAAAACCAGAGTTTCCATAAACCCTCCTTTTCTTATGAGCCGGTATCCTCCCGCTCTGTCCAGAGGGCATAGGGTAGCGGCTGAATGCGTCAAGGTGGAGACTTGTACTACCTTGATGTGTTCAGTTCTACCCGTACAATGAGAAGACAGAGGGAGGAATACCCGTTATAATCAGCAGCGAAGACTCGCGTTTCTTACGAGAAAGCACGAGTCTTCTTTTTGCAAGAAGACATGTTCATTTGATGAATAGATACACATTGAGATCTATCTATGGTATTTATCGACTTTTCGTCTGGTATAGAAAGTACAGTGGCACGCTGATGAGAGGAATCATCAGGAATAATCCGGGCACTATAAGGGGCAGGAGGATATGGTTAGGTTCGTAATCACCGGTTAGCAGGATTCGCGTAGTTGCCACACCGATATATCCCACGGATGCGAGCATCGCGATATGGCATATTGCAAATAGCCAATCAGCCGACAAATTCGGTCGCTTAGATGTTTTGATGTAAAACAAATATAAATAGAGGACTGCTCTAACGATAAATACCGCGCCGAAAAGAATTAATGGCAAGAAGACGGCCTTGCTAACTTCGACAATGGCCGAGCTATATAACCACATAAAATAATTGAGACTCAGAATAAGAAACGTGTGTGTGACCTCCCAAGTTGCATGGAGATATTCCCCTCCCTTATCCATTGGTTTGCCAATACGTCGAAATGCGATATAAAGCTCATATAAGAACATTGGTAGATACGCAATGATGGGTATAAGAACGAACCAGATAGCCACTACTTTAATTCCTTAATGGGGCGTATCCTGCCTTCACGCTTAAATAATAACCAAAGAGCAGTAGCCGTAGTTATAAATAGCAATACAAATAATACAGGGAATACGTAGCCCCAGTTACCAATTGCACTTTCGGCAATATATGCTTGAGCGGTTCGTAAATAGCCATTTACTACAAAAGGTTGCCGACCAAATTCGGCAACCATCCATCCAAGCTCTACGGTGATAATAGCTAACGGGCCAAGCGGTAGTAGCGCCCACAAAAATAGACGCGAATATCTGAATGACCGAGTTCTTTCTTTAAGCCTTTTGAAATGCAAGGCAACAAACAAAATCGTTACACTGGAGAAAATAGAGACAATTAGTAACTTGGCTTCAAAAAGTACATTGATAAACATCATTGGCCATGTATCTTTAGAAAACTCATTCAAGCCTTTCACTTCTGCATCAAAACTATTTCCGGCGAGAAAACTGAGCATTCCGGGAATCTTTATACCGCCCTCAACCTTGCCGTCTTCCGTCCAGTGACCACCGATTATATACGGAGCATTCGTCTGCGTCTTTTCATTCATCTCTAGTGCCGCAAACTTTCGAGGTTGTGATTCAGCAAGATATTGGGTCTGGAAATGACCAAGGGTTGCCGTAACGACAATAAAGAATACTGCCGTAGCGGAGAGCCGGAACATAATCTGCTCCACAGCAACCTTATCCTTGCCCACGGGCTTGTATTTAAGCCTATAGAACGCATAAACTCCAAGCACGCACAGCATTGTCGCCAAATAGTATCCGGCGACCGAGTGGGCAATCATATAAAACGCGGTTTTCGTCATAAGTGCAGCTATCGGGTTGTCTGTAGTCGCAACACCGTTAATAACTTCAAAGCCGCTTGGATTTTGCATCCAGGCATTGCCGAGAGTTATTGCAAACGCTGAACCAAGAGAACCAATAGCAACAGGAACGCCTATCCACCAGTGACGCCATCCTTTTAATTTTTTCCATGTAGTTACATAGAACGCCAGAAACACTGCCTCCAACATGAATGCATAGCCTTCCCATCCAAACGCAAGGCCAAGAATTCTACCGCCAAATTCAACGAGACCACCCCACATAAGTGACATTTGTATCGAGATAATCGTACCTGACGCAACACCCGCAACCACCAGTATCACGGCTGCATAAGATAGTCTACGTGCATGCTCTAGAATCACAGGATCGTTACGTCTTAGTCCGAGATGCTCAATTAACAATATGACGAGAGGAAGCCCCACTCCTAGTAGCGCAAATATAATATGAAAACCAAGGCTATCAGCCATGAGTGCGCGTGCAGCATTGACATCCAGAAGCATAATTAAACCCCGTTAGACCTTTCGAGTTTCATGATTCGTCTTAATGAGACTCATGGCTATCTTTTTTAGTAGCATCCTCAAACTCTATTTCAATCGTAGGGTGTTGTATGTCATGAATGGACTTGACCTTTTCCTTCACTTCCTCGACGATCTTCCTACTGTCGTGAATGTGCTTTTTATCAATGACCACGTGGCAGCTCAGCGCACGGTAGCCGGAACGAATTGTCCACACATGTAGGTCATCAACCTGTTCAATTAACCTGTGTGCCAAAATCGTTTTCTTTACATCCGTTAAATCAATGTCGCCGGGAGTACCTTCAAGTAAGATATGTACGGCTTCCTTGATTATCTTCACCGTGTTATAGAGCAACATTGCCGCGATGAGTAACCCAACAATACTATCTATACCGTTAATGCCAGTCAGAAGTATCGCGATGCCCGCTACAACCGCGCCAAACGACGAGAGCGCATCAAATAGCATATCGACGAATGCGCTGCGCATGTTCAAGTCTTTACTATGCTTGGAAAGAATGTACGCGATAGAGCCGTTTACTAATATACCGACAAATGCTACCAACGCTACGATGCCGCCCTCGACAGGCTGTGGATGCTGTAATCGCTGAATCGCCTCATACACAATAAAACTGGCAACGCCTACCATAATGAACGCATTCAGCAAGGCGGCCAAAATGGTAACCCGTCCATAGCCGTATGTGCGTGTGGTATCCGCTTTGCGTCGAGCTAACTTATTCGCGGTAAATGAAACTGCGAGCGTCAAGGTATCGGTAAGGTTATGTGTCGCATCTGCGATAAGTGCAAGGCTTCCCGTCACGATACCAAAGCAAAACTCGATAACAGTATAAATACTGTTAAGTACAAGTCCAAATTTTATACTTCTTCCGCTATCTTCCGTGTCGTGCGAATGTGCCATGACCTTATTGTACTCCTCGTATTACATGCTCGCGCCATACCATTGCATTTGCCATGTGTGCAATTGCTTCATTCCTTCCTTATTGAAATCAACTATCTCCTTGGTAAGCCGTTTTAATTTATCTTGGTCGGCATTTTTTTGACCGGAAGCCGCCATATTTACCATGTCTTCAAAATTAAATATCATGAGCCGAAGAAACTCTTTATCAAATTCGTCACCGGTGAGTTTTTTGAGCTTAGCTTCGGAATTAAACTTTCCCTCAACCGAACTATTCTCATGGTCTACGTCTCTCCTGTCATGATCCGCTTCAACTGCTGACCCGAGGTCCTTTTTCAGATCCACCAAGCTATTAAGCTGTATGTTCAATTCAGGGTTTATTTTGTTAAGAAAGTCTTTCAGCTCTTGGTGCTTTGCTGATGCCGAAGCAAGAGTCAACATATTTACCGCATTTTCATAATGGGCTATGGCGTTCGGAACAAACTTTTTATCGTAATCCTTGCCTTGCAAAGATGAATAGGTAAGGTATAGCGTTGAGTTTTTGTTGATGTCCGTGGGCATGCTCAGGTGCTCTCTAACTTGACCGGTATTGTCCTTTGATGATGGTTGCATAAAATAATATGCGATCACCCCAATTGCGATAACAGTGACTCCTATCAGTACTGAAAATACCAAAATATACATTTTTTTATCAGACATACATTCTCCAATCTATACGTTACGCGTCTTGCGGCTTCTGCATATACTTGCGATCACGATACATGATCACGCCAAGCACCACGACATAAAGGCTGACAGCCACTACATTGGAAATGATAAAATTCTGCCATCCTATATCAATGCCGGGGAGTAACTTGTTGAAGTTCAAGATACGAAACAAATTCCCTTCGTTATAATCGCTCGTTAACATCAAGTAATAGGCCACCATTAGATGTGACGCCCCGAAAGTTATTACCGTCAATCCATATGCTTTTATCAAGTTTTTCATCTTAAACATTATCGTAGTGTACCTAGTCTGCCTTTGCTTTCAGGTTAATTCTCCACTCCTGCGTCTCGCAGTGCGTTATCCAAAAGTTTTTCAAACGCTTCTACTTGGTTGCCGGGGTTATCAATTTTCTTACCGTTCAGCACGAATGTCGGCGTACCGGTTCCGCCAAGTCGATTCACTTCTTTCAAATCAGCGGTTATGACTGCGTTCGTCATTGGGTCTTCAAGGTCTTTTTTGAACTGTGTCATGTCCAGGCCGATTTCTTTCGCATAATTCTCGAAGTATTCGTTTGGTCGCTGTGACCTTTCCCATATTTTCTGCCCTTCAAAAATCTTGTCGTGCATTTCCCAGAACTTGCCTTGCATAGCGGCGGCTTGAGCATGAGCCGCAGCCATTTTTGCGAATTGATGGCCGCTCGTGATCGGGAAGTTGCGAACACGAAACTTTACTCTGTCCTTATACTTTTCTTTGATTTCCTTCACTGTCGGATAGAACGCATAACAGGCCTCGCACTGGAAATCGACGAACTCCGTCAGCTCAACTTTACTGTCAAGCTTTCCATAATAGTTGCTAGAGCCGTTACTTTTTGGCTCGCTGGCGTTATTCTTTGAGGCGAATACCATACCGGCAAATCCGACAACTATAACCGCTAAAATTATCAATAATCTTTTACTCATGCTCACTCCTTAGATTTTGGATTAGAAATACTCAAACAGAAGTATCGAATCTCAAAATCTGAGTTGCGTGGAAAGTAGTCTTCGTTTTTGGAGATAAAATATACTTAATAAAGCAGTTATCGGGGCCAGGTAGAGTAGCGTTAAGTTCAGTTCCCTCAGGTTAAGATTAAAAGGAGGGGGAGCCGGTTCCTTTTCATCATTTTCACCATCCTTAATATTGATGCTGCCAGGCAGTTGCGATCCGTGCGAGCTACACATTGCACTACAGTCAGATCTCTCAACAACCGTTGACGAACTATGGGATGAGAGACCAAGAAGCGCACATCCGGCAATCAAAAATACCGATACGAATAGCAACCCTACTCTTAGCCTCTTTAGCATTGAATCCATTATACAGCACATTGCCCGAGTGCTAACATGGTAAAATAAAATGTACATGCTTAGTGCATTCAAAGCCATCGCGTATATCGTTCTTTCCGTTATCACGGTTAATATTGTTCATAGTGGTATGACGACAGCCGCCGACTTCGGTCATCTCGATAACTATGCCTCCGTCCAGAACGCACAGAGCAATAGCGAATGTAAACCTGTTTGTTATGGTTCTCCTGTGGCAAATAGGAGCAAGGTCGCAAATATAAAGAAAGATGAACGTGATCCTATCCCGCCAAGTTTTAATTTGAGCGACCACCAGTTTATCGAGCAATCGGATAATCTTCTTACCGACAAACAGATATGGAAGCTTGCAAGTTGGGTGCCACCAGACCGACTCTTGCAGTCCAGTGCCTACACAACAAGTCACTAATCTTTATTTAACACCTCAAACAAGTGTTAATCGGAGATTATATGAAAGTAAGTACAATATTTAAAGTTTTCCTGGCAGTCGCAGCAATCATTGTCGGCATTTGGTTTTTTTTAACCGAAATCCAGTTTCAGCAAATGAAAAGTAACGCTCAAAAAGCATCTGCGGTCAGATCAAGTTCGGAAATGGCATAGGAATTCGCGTTATGAACAAAAAATACATACGAATAACTATCGCCTTAGTGTTTGGGATCTTATCAACTCAGTATCCAGTCCCCAACGCTAATGCCGATAAATATGATAGCCAGATACAGGCTTTGCAACGAGAAATTGACCAGTTCCAAGCCGAAGCCAGTAAACTCAAAGATCAGGCGCGAACACTTGAGCGAGAAGTTGCGCAGCTTGACTCTGAGCGACAGATCATCCAGGGTCAAATAGACCTGTCGCAGCTGAAATATGACAAGTTGCAGATGGACATTGAAGCAACGAAGAAAAAGCTTTCCGACGCAAGGGAAGCACTTGGGGACACCATCGCTGACATATACGTTGATAGTGATATTTCTTCGATTGAGATGCTTGCCAGCAGCAAAAGTGTCAGTGACTTTGTTGATAAAAGCTCGTATCAATCAGCGATCGCTGACGAACTGCGAAAAACAACCGAAGAGATCAAGACGCTCAAGAGCGATCTTGAAAAACAACAAACGGACGTGAAGCGTATTCTTGCGGAACAAGAACTCGCAAAGAACGAACTGATAAAGAAGACTAATGATCGACAAAGTATTCTCGATCAAACACGCGGACAAGAAAGTACATACAATAATCTTGTTGCCGACCGAGAAAAGAAGCAAGGCGAATTACACAGACAACAACAAGCTGAAATTGAAGCCGCAATCCGGCGAGCCGGAGGGGGTATAGGGCCAATCCTCATCGGTGATTCCAGTAAGGGTGGTTATCCTTGGGAGGCCGGATGTTGGCTCGATTCCAATGCGTGGTCATACGGTGGAGTTAATGGCAATGGCACCGACCCCCTGGGATATGGTTGCAGACAATGCGTTAGCTACACGGCATTTAAAGTCGGCCAACGAACAGGCAATTATCCCCGCTACTGGGGTAATGCAAACATGTGGCCATCTAGCGCAAGAGCCGCTGGTTACCAAACTGGAAGTGCGCCCCGTGCTAATTCCGTTGGTGTTATTATGACTGGTCAGTACGGACATACCGTATGGGTCGACAGCGTAAATGGAGACGGGACACTCACGATTAGCCAATATAACTATTACAATGCTGGTGGACCTGGCTGGGGTAACTATAGCAAGATGCGAGTTCCCGCTAGTACATACAATGTATTCATCTATTTCTAATCGCGTAACACACTTAACACAAGTCCTTATATTTTATGGCGATGTAACCTTCCCGTGCAAGTATCACGACAAAGATAAGACCAGCCGCAGGATCTAACCACCAAACTGGATAAAAGTAGTTGATAGTTACGCT
>CETZ01125676.1_pt1 | contig 16405 bp, 12 predicted proteins | sample 531441 | NCBI WGS metagenome assembly CETZ01 (sample SAMEA2623098, study PRJEB7988) | marine metagenome | isolation source: saline water (ENVO:00002010), including | reverse complement strand
TCATCAATGGTGCAGGCCAGCGGTGAAATGGATACTTCGCAATCCGTAAAAGCGTAGAGCGCATCCACCATTTTATCCGGTGAAACTCCTGCCGGCAGGTGTACCTGTATCTCCACATTCTCGGCCGTATTATCCTCTATCTTGCGGATCTTGATCTTGCCTTTATCGTTAGCTTTAAGGATACTGTCAATAAGGCTGGTAGTAGTAGTACCGTAGGGTATCTCGGTGATGATGAGGGTTTTCTTATCATCAATGGATATCTTGGCTCTGACGCGAACACGACCTCCCCGCACTCCATCCTGGTAATTGGAAAAATCGGCAATACCACCGGTAGGAAAATCCGGGAACAGTGTAAAACTCCGCCCCTTAAGGATCTTGATGGAAGCATCGATCAGCTCCAGGAAATTGTGTGGTAATATTTTGGTGGACAAGCCTACCGCAATACCTTCCACTCCCTGGGCCAATAGCAAGGGAAATTTAACCGGGAAATGGACCGGTTCTTTGGCACGTCCATCATAACTGGCCTGCCATTCCGTAACCTTGGGCGAAAAAACCACTTCCAGCGCAAACTTGGTCAAACGCGCTTCGATATACCTGGGGGCAGCAGCCCGGTCACCGGTAAGTATATTTCCCCAGTTACCCTGGGTATCTATCAAAAGATCTTTTTGCCCTACCTGTACCAGGGCATCGCCAATAGAAGCGTCACCATGAGGGTGGTACTTCATGGTTTGCCCGATGATATTGGCCACTTTGTGGTAACGTCCATCCTCCATTTCACGCATGGCATGCAGGATACGTCTTTGCACCGGCTTAAAGCCGTCATTAAGGGCCGGAACCGCCCTTTCCAATATTACGTAAGAAGCATAATCCAGAAAATAATCCTCATACATCCCCGAAACGCGGGTGATGGTAGCCTCTTTGGCCCTGGATGAATTCTCACCGGAAGATGGTATCTCGTCCATTAATCTTGCTTATTTTTTTCCAAAACTCCTTTCAGTGAACGTTTAAGGTCTTTTAACTCCCGCGAATTTAAGTAGGATATAGTTGCTCTCTGTTTACGGATGCCTCCTTCTTTACTACGTATGCCAACGGTAAGCACTCTACGCAATGGGTAGGAACGAATATTGAAATTCTCCAGCTTGCGCTTGGGGAATTCAAAATGTCTCCTGGTGACACCTCCCAACCACCGCAAATTAGGTTCTGAAGCTGTAAAGTTGAGCACCTCCCCATCACTATCGTAATGAAACACCGGAAGCCCCCGGTAAATGATAAACAACAGTATGCCAACCGCAAAAGGGGTAAGCTTAAATGATTCGGACAACTCTCCCAATGATCCGTCAATATTGATCAGCAAAAAGTCAAAAAGAAGTGCCAGTAAACAAAGGACATATACAAAGCCTAGTACCTTTTTATTTCGGTCAGAGTTAATCCTCATTTTTCGGCCGTTTCTTCTTCCAGCACGTCTTTTTCAATGCGTAGGTTTTCAATGATAAACTCCTGCCGCTGCGGGGTATTCTTGCCCATATAAAAACCAAGCAGTTCTTCTATGGTAGCTTCCTTGGTTAACATGACCGGATCCAGGCGTATATCTTCTCCTATAAAATGCTTGAACTCATCAGGCGATATCTCTCCCAAACCTTTGAAACGGGTAACTTCAGCCTTAGCTCCCAGTTTAAGCAAGGCAGCTCGCTTTTCTTCTTCGCTATAGCAATAATGGGTTTCCTTTTTATTACGAACCCTGAATAAAGGGGTTTGCAGAATAAAGAGGTGTTCTTTCTTAACCAGTTCCGGAAAGAACTGCAGGAAGAAGGTGATGAGCAGCAAGCGTATGTGCATTCCATCCACATCCGCATCCGTAGCAATTACCACGTTGTTATAACGCAGGTCTTCCAGTCCGTCTTCAATATTGAGAGCCGCCTGTAAAAGATTGAATTCCTCGTTTTCGTACACCACCTTTTTGGTAAGTCCATAACAATTCAGGGGCTTACCTTTAAGGCTGAATACCGCCTGGGTGTTTACGTTGCGCGATTTGGTGATGGAGCCGGAAGCCGAATCACCCTCAGTAATAAAGAGGGTGGTTTCCAACCGATGATCGTTCTTCTGATCATTGTAATGAGCACGGCAATCGCGGAGTTTACGGTTGTGCAGGCTTGCCTTTTTAGCTCTTTCGCGGGCCAGTTTCTTGATCCCGCTTAGTTCTTTACGTTCCTTTTCGGCCCGTAATATCTTCTTGTAAATAGTCTCGGCTATTCCTTCGTTCTTATGGAGGAAATTGTCCAGTTGCCGCTTTACAAAATCGTTTATGTACGTTCTTACGGTAGGCAGATCAGGCCCCATATCCATTGAACCCAGCTTGGTTTTGGTCTGTGATTCAAAAACGGGTTCAATAACCTTGATACTGATGGCCGCCACAACAGACTCACGTATATCGGAAGCGTCAAAGTTCTTATTGTAAAAGTCGCGCAGGGTCCTCACCAGGGCTTCCCGAAGGGCTGCCTGATGGGTACCACCCTGAGTGGTATGCTGGCCGTTCACAAAAGAGTAATACTGGTCACTCTGGCTCTTTTCGGTATGAGTTAGGGCCAGCTCAATATCATCTCCCCTAAGGTGAATAATGTCGTGCAGGATCTCCCCGTCCAGATTATCTTTCAAAAGGTCTTTAAGACCGTTCTCTGAATAGATCTTTTCACCGTTGAACACCAGCGTAAGGCCGGGATTGAGATAGGCATAGTTCCAGAGCATTTTCTGGATGTACTCCGTGGCATAACGGTAATTCTTGAAGATGGAGGCATCCGGACGAAAAACGATCTTGGTACCTTTTCTCAGGCTTGTGTCCTTCTCCTCTTCTTCTTCAATAAGCTCTCCCTTCTTGAAGTGTGCTATTTTAGTTCTGCCGTCACGGATAGCTTGTACCATAAAGCTTTCGGAAAGAGCATTCACCGCCTTGGCACCTACCCCGTTCAGTCCTACGGATTTCTTAAAGGCTTTGCTGTCATATTTAGCACCGGTATTGATCTTGGAGACCACATCAACCATCTTACCCAGGGGAATACCACGGCCGTAGTCGCGAACACTCACTTCTCCATCGCGAACGTTGATCTCAACGGTTTTCCCGGAGCCCATCACAAACTCATCAATGGAGTTATCGATAACCTCCTTCAAAAGGATATAAATACCGTCATCCGAGGAAGAACCATCACCAAGCTTCCCGATATACATACCGGGCCTCAGGCGGATGTGCTCTTTCCAGTCAAGAGAGCGTATATTCTCCTCCGTATAATTTTCAGCTGCCATAAAATCTCGAGTCCAAGGTTAGAGAACGGCTAAAAATAGAAAATATGCGTCAAGCTCAGGCAGCATGCGCGCAGTCAGTTTTTAACAGGTTATTAAGAAAGAGGCTTGGTACAGGTGTATACGGATCTTATACGTTGAACCTGAAATGCATAATGTCACCGTCTTCCACCACGTATTCCTTGCCTTCCACGCCCATCTTTCCGGCATTTTTAACCGCGCTTTCGGAACCCAGGTCCACGTAATCCTTGTATTTGATCACTTCCGCGCGGATAAAACCTTTCTCGAAATCGGTGTGGATAACGCCTGCAGCCTGTGGAGCGGTAAATCCTTTTTGTATGGTCCAGGCCCTCACTTCCTTTACTCCGGCTGTAAAATAGGTTTGTAAGTTCAAAAGCTTATAAGCCGCCCTGATCACCCGGTTTACCCCGGGCTCTTCAAGACCGATGTCTTCCAGGAACATCTGACGTTCTTCATAATCTTCCAGTTCGGCAATGTCAGCTTCGGTAGCGGCAGCCAGGAAGATCACTTCGGCATTTTCATCCGCCACAGCCTCACGTACCTTTTCTACCAGGGCGTTGCCGGTCTTGGCTGAACTTTCATCAACATTACACACGTATAAAATGGGCTTATCGGTAAGGAACTGGCAATCGCTGATCAGTTCATCCTGCTCCTCGTCACGGGGAAAAGTACGTACACTCTTTCCACTCTCCAGGTAAGCTTTCAGGCTCTCCAGGGTTTCCACGTTCTTCACTTCTGCCTTATTGCCACCCTTGGATGCCTTCTTGTGCTTGTCAATACGTTTTTCAAGGGTATCAAGATCCTTGAGTTGCAACTCAATATCAATGGTTTCCTTATCGCGGATGGGATCAATACTACCCTCAACATGGGTAATATTGTCATTCTCAAAACAGCGTAAAACGTGAATGATGGCGGAGCATTCCCGGATATTCCCTAGAAACTGGTTACCGAGACCCTCTCCTTTACTGGCCCCTTTCACCAGGCCGGCAATATCCACGATCTCTACGGTGGCTGGCACCACACGCTCAGGTTTCACCATTTCTTCCAGCTTATACAAACGGGGGTCGGGAACGGTTACGGTTCCTACATTGGGTTCTATGGTACAAAACGGAAAGTTAGCCGATTGCGCCTTGGCATTGGATAAACAGTTGAATAAAGTAGATTTACCTACGTTGGGAAGTCCTACAATTCCACACTTCATGGGGCTGTAATTTTTAAGGCGGCAAAGATAAGGTTTTACAGGCAGCCGATATCAGTAGGTAAACCATAAACCTAAGGGAGTTTTCCAATTTATCAACATTGCTTCCCCTACTCTCCAGGACTGTATATATTTGTGCCTCCATGGAGAATTTTATTGTTTCCGCCCGTAAATACCGTCCCCAGAACTTTGAAGAAGTTGTAGGGCAACAGCACGTTACCCGTACTTTGCTGAATGCCATCAAACAAAATCATTTGGCACAGGCACTGCTGTTTACCGGACCCAGAGGGGTAGGAAAAACTACCTGCGCGCGTATCCTGGCCCGCATGATCAACACCGAAGACGGTGCGGATGCTGAACAGGATTTTGCCTTCAATATATTTGAACTGGATGCAGCCTCCAACAACTCCGTGGATGATATCCGCAACCTGATAGACCAGGTACGATTTGCACCACAAGCTGGTAATTACAAGGTGTATATCATTGACGAGGTACACATGCTTTCCCAGGCGGCTTTCAACGCTTTCCTGAAAACATTGGAAGAACCTCCCAAGCACGCTATCTTTATACTGGCTACTACCGAGAAGCACAAGATCATACCTACTATATTAAGCCGTTGCCAGATCTTTGATTTCAAGCGGATAACGGTAGAGGATATTGCCGGACACCTACAATCTGTTGCTCAACAGGAAGGCGTACAGGCAGAACCGGAAGCACTTCACATTATTGCACAAAAATCTGATGGTGCCCTGCGCGATGCGCTTTCTATCTTTGACCGTATTGTTTCCTTCTCCGGGCAAAATATTAGCTATAAGGATGTGATCGACAACCTGCGGATACTGGATTATGATTATTACTTCCGCACGGTAGACCTTATCCAAAATGGTGATTCAGCCGGCTTGCTGTTGCTGTTCAATGACATATTGGACAATGGTTTTGACGGTCACCTATACCTCAATGGGCTGGCCGGGCATTTCCGCGATCTTCTGGTTTGCAAAGACCCTAAAACCCTTGAATTGCTGGAAGTGGCGGAAACCACCAGGCAACGTTACCGCGACCAGGCCCAAAATGTAGATACTACCTTTGCTCTAAAAGCCCTCAAGCTTTTGAATGAATGCGATGTACGCTATAAAGGCAGCAACAACCCACGGCTTTTGGTTGAGCTTTCACTGCTGCAAATGGCCCACGCTGAAAACGGTGTGAGCGAAAAAAAAAAATCTGATCACCAGACCGTAAAAAAAACACCGGAGCCAGCTCCCGCTCCTACACCAACCCCGGCTGTTGAAACCAAAAAAGCGGACGCTTCACACGCAGCTGAAGTACTCCAGCGTGAGCTAGGCAAAAAGCAAGAAACACAGGCGGAAAAAGAAAAATACCCGGAAGAAGCTGTTGCAAACGCACCAGCTGCAGAAAAGGAGCCTTCTTACTCCCGTCTGAAATCCAGGACCAAGCGCAGTTCGTTCTCCATCAGTGATACAATTGAAGACAATCTCGCCAAAAAGGAAGAGAACGAGTCCGAGGAAGATGAAACAGCCGTTCAGCCGGGCCTTCCCAAAGAAGACTTTAATGAAACCCAGCTGAAGAATCTCTGGAATGAATACATGGAAATGTTGCGGGGCATGCAAAAACAAAAGGTATATGGTAGCCTCAACAATAAAACCCTGCGCTTAAAGGAAAATTTCACGGTGGAACTGGAACTGGAAAGTGAGATCCAGCAGTCCTTCTTTGAGGAGGAAAAAAGGGACATTATTATGTTCCTGCGCGAAAAGCTCAACAACTTTTCATTGCAGTTCACGGTAAAGATCGCGAAGAGTGCCAAAAACCTGGAGCCTTACAGTGCAGAAGAAAAGTTCCAGTACATGGTGGCCAAGAATCCTAATCTCTTATTGCTTAAGCAAAAGCTGGATCTTGACGTAGAGTAAACAATTCTTCACATCAGAGTTGTTATTTTTGCCATCCCTTGAAAAAATTTCAGCGTATTAGTTTTACCTGCATTATATACCAGGTAATTACAACAAAACCGAATAAATATGACACATACACCGAGGATCATTTACACTTTGACCGATGAGGCTCCGGCCCTGGCCACCCACTCTTTCTTACCCATTATCAAAGCCTATACGCAGGCTGCTGGAGTAACGGTAGAAACTCGTGATATCTCTTTGGCCGGCAGGATCATAGCTGTATTCCCGGATTACCTGAAAGAAGATCAGCAAATGGGTGATGCCCTGGCTGAACTGGGCGAACTGGCCAAAACCCCGGAAGCCAATATCATCAAGCTTCCTAACATCAGTGCCTCTATCCCGCAAATGGAAGCCGCCATTAAAGAATTACAGGCCAAAGGTTATGACCTGCCGGATTATCCTATAAACCCACAAACCGAAGAAGAAAAAAATATTCGCGCCCGCTACGACAAAGTGAAGGGAAGTGCTGTAAACCCAGTGCTGCGTGAAGGAAACTCAGACCGCAGGGCACCTCGGGCCGTGAAACAATATGCCCAAAACAACCCACACCGTATGGGGAAATGGAGCAGTGACTCCAAAACCCATGTGGCCAGTATGCAGCAAGGTGATTTTTACGGTAGCGAAAAATCGGTAACCGTAGATAAAGCCTGTGACGTAAAGATCGTGTTTACAGGAGAAAACGGTAGCGAAAAGGTACTAAAGGAAAAAACTTCCCTGCTGGAAGGTGAGGTGATCGATTCTTCCGTGATGAGCCGTAAAGCGCTTCACGCCTTCCTGGCAGAACAGATCAGGGATGCCCGTGAAAAAGGCGTTCTCTTCTCCTTACACATGAAAGCCACCATGATGAAGATCTCCGATCCCATCATCTTTGGCCATGCGGTGAAAGAATATTTTAGTGAACTGTTTGAAAAATACGGTACTGAGCTCGAAAAAGCCGGTGTAAACCTCAACAATGGGTTCGGTGACCTGGTAGCCAAGATCCAGAACCTGCCCGAAAACACCCGTAATGCCATTGAGGCTGATATTCAAGCCATTTACGATAAAGGCCCGGACCTGGCTATGGTCAATTCCGATAAAGGCATTACCAACCTGCACGTGCCCAGTGATGTGATCATTGACGCTTCCATGCCGGCTATGATCCGCAACTCCGGCCAGATGTGGGACAAGAACGGTGATACCCGCGATACCAAAGCGGTGATCCCGGACCGCTGCTACGCTGGAGTTTACCAGGAGACCATTGACAATTGCAAGCAACACGGGGCCTTTGACCCTAAAACCATGGGTAGTGTTTCCAACGTAGGACTGATGGCCCAAAAAGCCGAAGAATACGGTTCACACGATAAGACCTTTGAAATAGATGGTAAAGGAACGGTTCGTGTAATAGACAACAGCGGAAATACCCTGCTGGAACACCAGGTGGAAGAAGGTGATATCTGGAGAATGTGCCAGACCAAGGATGCTCCTGTACAGGATTGGGTAAAACTGGCCGTAAGCCGCGCCCGCGCCACTGGTAATCCTGCCATATTCTGGCTGGATGAAAACCGTGCCCATGATGCCCAGATCATCAAAAAGGTAAACACCTATCTGCCTCAGCATGATACCAGCGGTTTGGACATCCGCATATTGGCACCGGTTGAAGCTACACGTTTTTCACTGGAGCGCATACGCGAGGGAAAAGACACTATCTCGGTAACCGGAAACGTACTACGTGATTATCTTACTGACCTTTTCCCGATCCTGGAACTGGGTACCAGCGCTAAGATGCTGTCCATAGTTCCCCTGATGAACGGAGGAGGATTGTTTGAAACGGGAGCCGGAGGTTCCGCCCCCAAACACGTACAACAATTTGTGGAGGAAAACCACCTGCGTTGGGATTCATTGGGTGAGTTCCTGGCCCTGGCTGTTTCTTTGGAACACCTGGCCGACACTTATAATAATTCCAAAGCTAAAGTACTGGCTGACACCCTGGACGAAGCAACCGCCCGTTTCCTGGAAAACGACAAATCCCCTTCCCGCAAGGCCGGTGAACTGGATAACCGTGGTAGCCACTACTACCTGGCGCTATATTGGGCCCAGGCCCTGGCTGAACAATCCGAAGATGAAGAGTTAAAAAACATTTTTGGTGCCGTAGCCCGGGAAATGGAAAACCAGGAAAAAACCATTGTTCAGGAATTGATTACCATTCAGGGTCACCCGGTGGATATAGGCGGTTACTACCGTCCAGATGAGGAAAAGACCGAGAATGCCATGCGCCCCAGTGGAACGCTGAACATGTTATTGGATGGTATTTCTGCCAAAGTTTGACAGAGTTTAAAATATAAGCACTTAAAACCCGGCTGTGATGCCGGGTTTTTTAATTTTACCGCTTTATGAAATACACTTTCCTGATCCTCCTGTCTTTTATGTTTACCCCATCCCCGGTAAAAGACAAACCGGTGTATACCAAAGCCGAACTGATCGGTGATTTTAACCCTGCCCGACACGATGATTTTGAAGAGCTGCGCAGCAAGTACACTACCAAGGAAGAAGCTTACCTCCGTGAAGAAGTGTACGATGCTTTTAAGGATATGTGGAAAGATGCCAGGCGGGACGATATTAACCTGGTGATCATCTCCGCCACCCGCAACAAAAACTATCAGGAAGGTATATGGAACAATAAGTGGAGTAACTTTGGTGGTGCCGAAGAAACGCGGGCCGAACGTATTTTGCAATACAGCAGCATGCCGGGCACCAGCCGCCACCACTGGGGTACCGACTTCGACCTTAACAACCTTAATAACTCCTATTTTGAAAGTGGGGAAGGTTTAAAGGTGTACCAATGGCTGCAAGCCAACGCTCATAAGTACGGCTTCTTTCAACCTTATACCGCTTTTAACGCATACCGGGATGCGGGTTACCGCGAAGAAAAATGGCACTGGAGCTATTATCCGCTGGCCAGCCGTATGCAAAGAGCCTATACCCACATCATTAGGTATGACGACATACGTGGTTTTCATGGTAGCCAGTACGCCCGTCAACTGGATGTGATCAACAATTATGTAACCGGAATAGAAGTTCCGGAATCCTTTTTAAACTATTAAAATGCGCTATTTCAACCCCTGGCATCATACGGCTACGGCTTATGACGAACAAGGTTTCATCAACGGTATTATAGAGATCCCCAAACAAAGCCGGGCCAAGTATGAGCTGGATAAAGAGAGCGGCCTGCTGAAGCTGGACCGGGTGCTTTACTCAGCCATGTACTACCCTGCCAACTACGGCTTTATTCCGCAAACCTACTGTGACGATAAAGACCCTTTGGATATCCTCATTATGTCACAGATTGAAGTGACCCCACTTTGCCTGGTCCATGCTAAGATCATAGGAGTAATGTGGATGCTGGACAATGGCGAGGCCGATGACAAGATCATTGCCGTAGCAGCGGGTGACCCGGCCGTAAACCATTTTGAGGATATTTCCGAACTCCCGGAACACACCATTCGCGAATTGCGCAGCTTTTTTGAAGACTATAAAAAACTCGAAAATAAAGAAGTGATCGTGGAAGAGTTCCAGGATAAATCAACAGCCATGCATATCCTGCGGGAAGCCCTGGATCTTTATGCCCGTGAAATTGCTCCCACTTTATAGGCCATCCTTTGGCTTATAATCAATTTCATAACTTATGAGTTACTATATAAAGCTCCCGTTATGAAAACACCTTTTACCCTGCTTTTCGCTCTTCTTATCCACCTGGCTTTGGCCCAACCCGCCTTCAGGATACTCCACTACACTGAAACCTCGGGCTTTGATCACAATACACGCCAGAATTCCCTGGCCATGTTCCAGACTATGGGCAGCAAGAACAATTTTATGGTGGATGATGATCAAACCGGAGACGCTTTCAACACGCTTACCGGTTTATCTGAGTATGCGGCCGTGGTTTTTGCCAACACTTCCGGTGATGCTATTCTGGATTCCCTGCAAAGAGCCAACCTGGAAGCATACGTGCAACAAGGCGGCTCCCTGATGGGGATCCATTCTGCCTCTGATACGTACCGGCATTCCTCCGCCAACGGCTCCAATACCGGTAGCTGGGACTGGTATGCGGAAACGCTGGGGGCCAGTGTACAAGCCAACCCCCATCACGTAACGGGCACCCCTACTTATGAGATGACCGTGATAGGTTTTAACGAGATAACCGAAAATCTGCCTTCTCCCTGGATAAAAGCCGAGGAATATTACTACTGGGGAAATGGTTATTATAATTCGGATAATGTTCCCTTATTAAAGGTAGAGGCCACGGTAGGTCCCAACGGACAAACCAATCCTTATGACAGTATACGGCCTATGGCCTGGTACCGCGTATTACCGGAAGGCGGAACGGTTTTTTATACGGCCCTGGGGCATGATAACAGCAATTACACTGGTGACACGGCTTTTCACAACCTGATACGTGATGCTATACTTTGGGCAACCGATGGCTCTTTAAGCAAGGGAAACCGCTTTGATAAAAAGCTGTTTGACTTATACCCCATACCGGTTGATGAAGAACTTATCCTGGAAAACCTACCCAAAGACTGGGTAAACGTAGAGATACTCAACTCCTCAGGAGTGCGGGTTATGCTTATCAACAAGTATGATAAAGACCTCCGCATCCTAAATGTGGGACAGCTAAGTTCAGGAGACTATTTTTTGGTTGTTACGGCCCCCAGGCAGGTGAAAAGGATCCGGTTTGTAAAGAATTGAAATGCCCGATTTATACATCATGTCGCTGCTGTACATAGCAGCCGGCATCACCCATTTTAGTATTCCCCGGATTTACCAGCGCATTGTTCCTCCTTTTATTCCATGGCCCAAAGCTGTAGTTTTAGGGAGTGGAGTGGCCGAAATAGTTTTAGGTGCCAGCCTTTGGTTTCCGCAACTGCGCCCGGCAGCAGCATGGGGTATTATGATCCTTTTGATCCTTGTTTTTCCTGCCAACATCTACCAACTCGTTGAACACAAGGCACGTTTGGGCCTGCCAACATGGTTACTCATTTTAAGGCTTCCTATGCAGCTGATCCTCATCTACTGGGCCTCTCTTTACCGTTGAAAGTTTGCACAATTTTTCTTTGTGAATTTTGTTAATTCTATTGTAAAGACTGTTAAAACAAGGGCTTTTTGAATGAAGCACCCCTTAAATTTGCATCAAAAATTTATATTAGCCTCTCCCATAAACTTTGACCCAGGGACATGAATAAAAAATACCTTCCTTTCATTATTGTTGCCGTAATCGCACTGATCGTACTGGCCTGGTCTTTTTCCGGTGACAGCGAGGAGGAAAAGGAAATTACCGCTACGGCCTTTGTTGATGATTTCCAAGACCTTGTGGTAAGCTCCGGTGAATTGATCGCCAAGAACTCAGAAGATATTTTGGGGCCTAATGGCCTGCAACGTTACGGCTTGTATAATGTGCAGATATCTGAAATCATACCTGAAGGTTCCTATGTAGAGGAAGGCGACTTTGTATGCAGCCTCGATAAATCAGACATCAATACCAAGATCAATGATGTGATGGTAGAACTGGAAAAAGCGGAAAGCCAGTATACCCAAACTAAACTGGATACCTCTCTTACCCTGCGCGAAAAACGCAATGAACTGGCCAACCTGGCCTTCCAGATCAAACAGAAAGGAATTGAACTGGAACAAAGTGCCTACGAACCCCCCGCCACCATACAACGCCTGAAACTGGATCTGGAAAAACTGGAGCAGGACCTGGAACAGGCCAAGGAGAACTACAGTATCAAGAAAAGACAAAGTACGGCCAAGATGGTGGAAGCGGGAGCCGAACTCCAGCAAAAAAAGAACCGGCTGGAAAAATTGCAGGAACTTATGGGTCAGTTTACCATTAAAGCCCCAAAAACAGGTATGGTGATTTACAAACGCGAATGGGACGGTGATAAACGCAAAACAGGTTCCACCATTTCGCCCTGGGATCCTGCTGTAGCCACCCTCCCCGACCTCAGCGAGATGCTGTCCAAAACCTATATCAACGAAGTAGATATCCGTAAGGTTAAAACCGGACAAAAAGTGGTGTTGGGCCTGGATGCCTTTCCCGATATACAGCTCAGCGGAACCGTAACCAAAGTGGCCAACGTGGGAGAAACCCGTAAAGGAGCGGATACCAAGGTTTTTGAAGTGGAGATCTCGGTGAACGAAAGCGATTCTACCTACCGCCCGGGGATGACTACCAGCAATCAGATACTCACTAATGAGATACCCAAAGTCCTGCAAATCCCTCTGGAAGCGGTTTACGCCTCTGACAATGTGAGCTTTGTGTATTTAAAGAACGGAGTTAGCGTGACTAAAAAAGAAGTAAGGCTGGGAGTAGCCAACGATGAATTTGTGATCATAGAAGAAGGTATTCAGGAAGGGGATGAAGTATACCTTTCCGAACCAGCTTCTGCCCGTACCCAGGAAATCCAGACCTTAACTGCTTCAGCGAGCGCCCGCCCATGAAATTCCTGTGGAGTGAACGGAGTCTCATCAACCTGAAGATAGCCTTTGATGCTATCCGCGCCAACCAGGTACGCTCCATACTGACGGCCCTGGGGATCATATTTGGCGTGGCGGCCGTTATCACCATGCTGGCCATTGGCAAGGGAGCCAAGGAGGAAATACTCAGCCAGATCGAACTGGTTGGGGTGAATAACATAGAGATCCGTCCGGTAATAGAACAGGAAGAAGGTGAAGTAGGTGAAGAAACCCGGATAGCGGCAGAAAAGAAATTCTCCAAGGGCCTCGACCTAAAGGATGTACACAGCATACAAACTATTATCCCCCAGGTATCCGGCATCAGTCCCGAGATCATCATCGAAACCTTTGTTATTAACCAGGGTAAGCAGCGTAGTGCCAAACTCATCGGGGTTACGCCTTCCTTTTTTGACATTTCCAATATCCACATCCGCAAAGGGCAGTACTTCTCAGCTTTACAACTGGAAAATGCCGAAGCCGTATGTATTATCGGCAACGGGGTGCAGAAGAAATTCTTTACGGGTGACGATCCCATTGGCAAAGAGCTGAAAGTGGGCAACCAATGGCTTACCGTAATCGGGGTGACGGAAGAAAAGAGCATTTCACAGAAAGCCATTGATAACCTGGGTATCCGCGATTACAACATGGATATTTATGCTCCTATACAAACGGTACTCATACGCTATAAGAACCGTGCCCTGCTACTGGCCGGGGAAAAGCAAAGGCGCGGATCATCCGATGATGAGGAGGAAGAGAGTTCCTCCACTTTTAATTATCACCAGATAGACCGCATGGTGGTACAGGTAGATAAGAGTGAATTTCTCAACGCCAGTGCAGAAGTGATCAGCCGTATGCTGAAGCGTAAGCACAATAATGTGGTGGACTTTGAGATCACCATCCCCCAGCAATTGCTGGAACAACAACAAAAAACCAAGGACATCTTCAACATTGTATTGAGCGCCATTGCCGGTATTTCACTGTTGGTAGGCGGTATTGGTATTATGAACATTATGCTGGCCTCCGTTCTGGAGCGCACCCGTGAGATCGGTACCCGTCTGGCCATAGGGGCCAAAAAGAACGACATTATCAGCCAGTTTTTATTTGAGGCCTTGCTGATCAGCCTCAGTGGCGGGGTAATAGGCATTGTGTTGGGAGTTGCTGCCTCCTACCTCATCTCCGAATTTACGGATATCAAAACCCTGGTATCGCCCTTTGCTATTTTCATTTCCTTTGGTGTAGCCTCGGCCACGGGCCTCATCTTCGGACTCTCACCGGCCCGGAGGGCAGCCATGCAAAACCCCGTTGAATCCCTGCGTTATGAATAAAATCATCCTGCTCTTTTTATTTGGATTAGCCTGTCTTTCGTCTGTAGCGCAGGAGCAGACAGAGTCGCTTTCGTTGAAGGAAACCATACAACGCGCCAAAGAAAAATCTCCCTCCTACTACCGCGCAGTAAACCAGGCCGAGAATGAATACTGGAACTTTCGCCAGTTCCGGGCATCCAATATGCCCCAGTTACGCCTGAATGGAACCTTACCCGAGTACAGCAAATCCATAGCACGGGTTTTACAGGATGATGGAACCTACGCTTTTCCGCAGAGCGAGCAGTTGTTGCTGGATGCCTCACTGTCTCTTAATCAGCGGGTATTGCTTACGGGAGGTAACTTCTCCGTATCCTCTTCCCTGCAGCGTACGGATATTTACAATCCCGTGCGCAGGCTGGATTACTTCTCGGTACCGGTTTCGCTCAACTACTCACAGCCTATGATGCTGTACAATGAACTGAAGTGGAATAACCGTATTCAACCCATCGTATACAAGGAATCGCAACGCGCTTTCCATGAGGATATGGAAAGCATCTCAGCCGAGGCTACAGAACTGTATTTTAACGCATTGGAGGCTTCCATCAACTGGCAGATCGCTATGTTCAACGTATCCAATAACGATACGCTCTACCAAATATCCAAAGGCCGTTACAACCTAGGGAAGATAGCGGAGAACGATTTGCTGCAGATAGAACTCAACCTCTTGAACGCCCGCAACTCCCTGCGCTCGGCCAACCTTAATTATGAAATCGCCACCCAGGACCTCAAACGTTACCTGGGCATTCCTACCGATACTGACCTTAAGTTATCCATCCCCACCGATGTGCCTACGGTAGAGATCCCGGTAGACCGTGCATTGGAAGAAGCACGTAATAACCGCCAGGCAGTATTGGAATTCAGGAGGCGCAGGCTGGAAGCCGAACAGGCTGTGGCTGCCGCCCGTGGACAGAGCGGGTATAATTTTAACCTGCAGGCCAACTTCGGGCTCAATAAACAGGATAATGACTTTGAACAGGTATACCTATCACCCTTTTCCCAGCAAAACCGGGTATCGGTGGGCATTAGCATACCTATTGTAGATTGGGGAAACGCCAAGGCACAGGTACGCAGGGCCAAGGCTAACCGCGATCTCGTGGAAGTGAACGTACAACAGGACGAGGTGAATTTTGAGCAGGAAGTATATCTGCAGGTAATGCGCTTTAATATGCAACTGGCTCAGTTGGAAATAGCCGCTAAAGCCGATACCGTAGCCCAAAAACGTTACGAGGTAACCAAGCAGCGTTACCTTACCGGTAAGATCAGCATTACCGATCTTAACCTGGCACAAAGTGAGAAAGACAGTGCCCGCAAAAGCTATCTGGGCGCCCTCCGATCCTACTGGGCTTCTTACTATACCGTGCGCAGGCTTACACTCTATGACTTTGTAAATCAGCGCCCTATAATCTACGATTACTAAGCTACCTCCCCAAATCTCCTTTTTCCCTGAGTTGAAAAAATAGTAAGCTCATTTACAGACCAATGAATTTTTTTCACCCTTTCTGAGGGTAAAATACTTTTGTGCTTTCTGTTTTATTTCTAATTTTGTTAGAGTTCTAATAATATTAGACAAATGACATCATCAGGAGGAAATAAAACGATTGCTCATTTAGACTTAGATAGCTTTTTTGTATCTGTGGAAAGACTGGCAGACAGACGTTTAAACGACAAACCCGTACTCGTAGGAGGCACCGGAAGCCGGGGTGTGGTAGCTTCATGCAGCTACGAAGCCCGTAAATTTGGGGTCCACTCCGCCATGCCCATGCGAATGGCTCTTCAACTATGCCCAAACGCCATTGTCATCAAAGGCGATTCCAGCCGGTATACCAAATATTCCAATATCATCACAGAGATCATCAGGCAGGAAGTACCACTCTTTGAAAAAACCTCCATTGATGAATTTTACCTGGACCTTACCGGTATGGATAAGTTCTTTGGTTGTTTTAAGCTTACCTCTGAAATACGGGACACCATTATCAAAGAAACCGGCTTACCCATTTCCTTCGGGCTCTCCATCAATAAGACCGTGGCCAAAGTAGCTACCGGAGAAGCCAAACCTAATAACCGCAAAGAAGTAC
>CETZ01125463.1_pt1 | contig 16410 bp, 13 predicted proteins | sample 531441 | NCBI WGS metagenome assembly CETZ01 (sample SAMEA2623098, study PRJEB7988) | marine metagenome | isolation source: saline water (ENVO:00002010), including | reverse complement strand
AGAATAATAACCCAGCGATTTTCTACATTTATATTATTGTAATCATCCCAATCTATAGAATCATTAATGGTGTAACCATATCCCGCAAATGTTAATTCTCCAAAAACGTTACCATTAGAAGAAAATTCTAGGGGTATATAATCTTTATTAACATTATAAATCTTTTTATTCACAGATAACGTGTTTACTCCCGCCAATTGTATTCCAGTGGTAAAATCAAATGGTTGAGTATACCCATCGATACCGGCGGGTTGAATACCTAAGCTCTTAAATTCATCAATTATATATTTAATTGTCTCTTTAGATCCTTTGGACCCTGGGAATCTTCCCTGACGCTCATCTGCTGACAAATACTTTATGTGATCTAGTATATCTTTCGTTGATATTTCTAAATCTCTATTTTTTATATTTTGATTAGTAAGAGGTTGGCTACAACTAAAAATCGCAGTTATGCTAATCAATATATATATATGCTGTTTCATGGCTGATTTCCCAATGTAAAACACAATGAAATTAGTAAGAATCAATATGAATCTGGTGTTAAATGAATTGTAATTTTACACCTAGAAACCTTAATGAAAAAAACGATAACAGATAATATTTATATTAGCGTACAGCCCAAGTATTTACCAGAAAGATCTAACCCCTCTAAGCCAATATATTTTTTTTCATATCATATCAAAATAGTAAACCAAGGAAAAGACACCGTACAGTTAAAAAGTCGGTATTGGCATATCACTGATGGGAATGGGAATGTTGAAGAAATTCGCGGACCAGGAGTCGTTGGGAATCAGCCCTATTTAAAGCAGGGTGAGAGATTTGAATACACTAGTTTTTGCCCACTATCTACTGAATTCGGTGTAATGTATGGACATTTCAAAATGATTTGTGATACTGGAAAAAAATTTAATGCAATCATTCAACCATTTCGTTTAACAATCCCTCATTCGGTAAATTAATTCTTTTTTTATCTCATGGATATTAAAACAAAAATAATTGCAACTATTGGTCCCGCCTGTGAAAAGACAGATACACTCCAAGCTATGATGGATGCCGGCGTTAATGCATTTCGGCTGAACATGTCCCATGGAGATAATGTAACTAAAAGAAAATTATATGATCTGGTGAATACACTGAAATTATTTGATGGTCAACGACCTTGTATTTTGACGGATCTAGCCGGGCCCAAAATCCGTATCACCGATGTACTGCCGAACTTAACATTAGAAGCGGGGCAATCCATCATGATCACAAACGAAAATGATGCTGATGAAAACCATATCAGTGTAACATCTAATATTGGATTTAAAAATGTTTTTGAAGGGGCAAAAATTTTAATTAATGATGGGCGAATCAAGCTCGAGGTCAAAGAAGCTGTTTCAACCAATACACTTAAATGCGAAACAGTTATTGGAGGGCTTATTGAATCAAGGAAAGGAGTAAACTTTCCAGGGATTACATTGGATGTGCCTACGCTCACCGATCAAGATAAGGTAGATCTCAAGCTTGCATTGGAAATGGGTGCCGATTGGATTGCTCTTTCTTTTGTCCGCTCAGCCACAGATCTGGATGCTGTTTTAACCATTATGGATGAAGTTGGAACACGGAGACCAGTTATGGCTAAGATTGAAAAATGGGAAGCACTAAACGATATTAATGCTATCACTAAATCTTTTGATGCAGTCATGGTCGCTCGAGGAGACCTCGGTGTAGAGATACCTGCAGAACAAGTCCCTTTAGTACAAAAACAAGTTATAGATGTAGCTGGAACTTTCGGAAAACCAGTAGTTATTTCCACACAAATGTTGGAATCAATGATGGATAGTCAAACGCCAACTCGGGCTGAGGTTAGCGATATTGCAAACTCAATTTTTGATGGTGTAGATGCCATTTTGGTTACGGGAGAAACAGCTATTGGTAAATATCCTCTTGATGTCATTTCAACTTTGAATCGCGTGATTAAACAAACTGAAAAAGCGACAGATGTACGACGAACTTCCCTCCCAGAAGAAGTCAATAAAACTGCGGATGCTATCAGCCATGCGGTTTGCGAGATTGCCCTTGATTTAGATATAAATGTCATTATGACCATGACCCATAGTGGGAGTACAGCAAGAATGATTGCTCGCTATCGACCTTTTGCAAAAGTTTATGCATTAACTCCTTTTGATCATATTATGAGACAACTTCAACTAGTATGGGGTGTAACCCCAATCAAGATTGAAAATTATGAAAACATGGAAATGGTTCCAGACATATGCAAAGGAGTCATAAAAGAATTTCAATTAATTGCCCAAGGAAGTAAGTTTGTAATAACCGGCGGTGTACCAATGGGTGTTGCTGGTACCACAAACTATCTATCTGTTCAAACATTTTAAAATGATGGCTTAGAAGGAGATCCTTATGCAATTAAAACCACTAGGAATATTTTCATTAGCTATGATCATAATATCCGCCCAAGATATCGAACACAACAATCATTGTTGTACGGTACCAGAAGTTTTATACAATAATGATACTCCCGATATAGGAGAGCCTATAGATGATGAAAAAAAGTGGGATATAACTGGTGACCATGGCCCGACAAAAACGTTATCTTTTACCACATCCGAAGGGACGTGGATCAGTTTAGATGTATCCCCCAATGGTCGTGAAATTATATTTGATCTCTTAGGAGATCTTTATACTATGCCCATAAAGGGTGGGCTCGCAACTCGCCTTACCAGCGGTCCTGCATGGGATATCCAGCCCGCCTTTAGTCCAGACGGCAAATCCATTACATTTACTTCTGATCGATCTGGTGGTGATAATATTTGGATCATGGATAAGGATGGCTCCAATATTAAACAGGTATCAAAAGAAAAGTTTCGACTACTTAATAATCCTGTGTTTACAGCTGACGGGCAATATGTAATTGCTCGTAAGCATTTTGTTAACACACGCTCCTTGGGGGCAGGTGAAATGTGGCGTTACCATATCAGCGGGGGGAGTGGTATCAATTTGAACGATCGAAGGAACTGGCAGCATGATGGTGGTGAACCTGATGTAAGCCCTGATGGACGTTACCTCTACTATTCCCAGGATGTAAGTCCCGGGAATTATTATCAATATAACCGGGACCCATATGGTACAATCTACGCTATACATCGCATTGATTTTGAAACGGGTGAAAAAACGACTGTAACTGCTGGTCCAGGGGGCGCTACCACTCCTCAGGTATCTCCTGATGGAAATTATTTGGCTTTCGTTCGTAGAGTTGGTCTTAAGACTGCTTTGTTCATCAAAAATTTGGAAACGGGTAACGAACAAATGCTCTATGATAATCTCAATAGAGATGCTCAAGAAACCTGGGCAATTTTCGGTGTTCATCCAGGATTCAGTTGGACCCCAGATGGGAAAAATATCATCATAACTGCTAAGGGTGGATTTTGGAATATCTCTGCATCCAGCGGGAAGGCTAAACCCATCCCTTTTACAGCAGAAATAAATATGGATATTACCACGCCTCATATCATAAAAAATGAAGTTGGTGCTGACCAATTCAAGATTAATGTTTTACGTCAAACTCGGGTCAGCCCCGATGGAAAGAAGGTGGTGTTCAATGCACTGGGGAAACTATACATAGCTAATGTGGATGGATCTGGTAGAAAGCTTTTAACTAAACAGCATAATGGACTGGAATATACCCCAGAGTGGTCTCCAGATGGGAAACAGATTGCTTTTACTACCTGGTCAGATACAAATAGGGGACAAATCGCAATTGTTAGTAGCAATGGGGGTAAGCCCAAGTTCTTGAAACTTGACAAAGGCCATTACTTCAATCCATCCTGGTCTTCCGATGGAACTCACCTTGTGTATCGGAAAGGCGGAGGTTCATGGATCCGTGGCAGGGATTATGGTGCAGATACTGGAATTTATACCATCAAAATTAAAGGGGGCAAACCCCAGCTTGTAAGTAAAGCTGGTGATGAGCCTCGATTTACATCAAAAGATTCTCGAGTTCTACTCATGGGAAAGGAGAAAGGTAACAGTGCATTGTATAGTGTGGATATGAATGGGCAAGACCGTCGTGTGCTAGCAACATCAAAATATGCAAACCGAATTATTCTTTCACCAAATGAAAATTGGATTTTGTTTGATTATCGTTTTCATATTTATACTGCACCATTTTCAAAGATTGGTAAAGCTATTGATCTTGGTCCAAAATCATCCAGCGTACCCGTCAAACAAATAACAAAAGGTAGTGGTTTTGAGCCCCATTGGAGTGATAATAATTCTGCCCACTGGACTTTGGGATCTGAACTATTCACAGTTGATCTGAAAGATATTTTTACCTTTGTTCCTGGTGCGCCAGACTCACTTCCTGATCCAAAAGAATCTGGTATGAACCTGGGTTGGATAACCAAATCACCTTCTCCAAAAGGAATAGTCGCTATCACCGGTGCAACCATCCTTACTATGGTTGGCAATGAGGTGGTTGAAAATGGTGTGATCATTATTGACAATAACCAGATAACACAAGTAGGTAACAGTAATACAAAAATTCCAAAAAACGCTAAAATAGTAGATGCTTCTGGAAAAACCATTATTCCTGGATTGATAGATGTTCACGCACATATGGGTCTTGAATGGGATGGACTTTCATCTGAACAGAACTGGCGTTATCTTGCAAACCTGGCATTTGGTGTAACAACTACACATGACCCAAGTCGAGATACGGAAATGGTTTTTGCCAATTCGGAACTCCAGAAAGCTGGAAAAATTCTCGCGCCGCGAATCTATTCTACTGGTACTATACTATATGGAGCAGTTACTGGGTTTACAACAGAGGTAAATTCATTGGAAGATGCAAAGCGAGCCTTGAAACGTATAAAAGCATTTGGCGGTTTCTCTATTAAATCTTATAACCAGCCACGTAGGGAACAGCGTCAGCAGATTTTGAAAGCCGCACGAGAGATGGATATGTTTGTCTATCCGGAAGGAGGCTCTACTTTCCAACATAATCTAAATATGTTGGTTGATGGTCATACTGGTATAGAACATTCAATACCTGTTTCTCCATTGTATAAAGATGCTCTGAGGCTATATGGTGAGAGCGGCGTTGGTTATACGCCAACACTTATTGTGAGCTACGGTGGTATATGGGGTGAGAATTATTGGTATTCAAAAATGAATGTTTTTGAACATCAGCATCTCCAAGGATTTTTCCCACAGGAGATGCTAGATCAAAGACGGCGGCGAATGAAAGTGGAAGAAAACGACTGGAACCATATTGAAAATGCAAAGGCAACTAAAGCCCTTTCAGATGCCGGTGTAAGAGTTAATAACGGTGCACATGGCCAATTGGAAGGATTAGGCGTACATTGGGAAATGTGGATGTTAGCCCAAGGAGGCATGAGCCCTTTAGAGGCCTTAAGGGCATCTACTTTAAACGGTGCAGAATATTTGGGTATGGGTAAATATTTGGGGAGTATCCAAGAAGGAAAACTGGCTGACTTGGTTATTCTTGCAAAGAATCCTTTAAATGATATCCAAAACTCAGATTCCGTAGAAATGGTAATGATAAATGGAAGACTTTATGAAGCAAAGACCATGAACGAAATCATAACGGGCAGTGCGAAACGTTTGCCCCATTGGTGGGAAAAATGAATTTTAGATTGCAATTAACTAACATAAAAATATGTATAAATACTAAAAGGAAATAAAATGAGAATACTTAAACATTTTTTATTGATTTCAATTATTTTGTTTATCTCGAGTTGCAGTAATGATGCTGCCCTTAAAAAACGCGCTTACGAACTAGCCCAGAAATTTATCATTACTGATGGGCATATAGATGTGCCCTGGCGCCTAAATGATGGTTATGAAGATCTTTCTGTGCGTACAGAAACTGGGGATTTCGATTATGTCCGTGCTAAAGAAGGTGGTCTGGATGCTCCGTTCATGTCAATTTATGTACCATCTGCATATCAGGAAACCGGTGGTGCTAAGGAAAAAGCTGATTCTCTCATTGATTTAGTCAATCGAATTGCAAATGACCACCCCGATAAATTTGAAGTGGCCACTAGTGTGGCCGATGTAAACCGCATTTTTGCTAATGGTAAAATTGCTCTTCCTATGGGAATGGAAAATGGTGCACCACTTTTGGATGACCTAAACAACGTACAATATTTTTATGATAGGGGAATCCGGTATATAACTCTTACGCACGGGAAAGATAACCTCATCTGTGATTCGTCTTATGACACTACTCGTACCTGGGGTGGCCTTAGCCCTTTCGGACGCAAAGTAGTAAAAGAAATGAATCGAGTAGGTATCATGGTAGACATCTCACACGTAACTGATGAAGTTATTAATCAAGTTATGGACATGACAGATGTCCCAGTGATTGCTTCTCATTCATCATGCCGATATTTTACTCCTGGTTGGGAACGAAACATGGGAGATGATGAAATTCGTAGACTCAAAGATAATGGAGGAGTAATTCAAATAAATTATGGGTCATCATTTGTCACACAAGCTTCACAAGATAAAAGGACTGCAAATGCAGAAAAAATAAAAGCTTACGCTGAAGAAAATGGTTTATCTGCTGAAGACGAAGCATTACTGGATTACGCCAAAAAGGTGAATAAACAAAACCCAATGTATGCAGACATCACAGAGGTTATTGATCATTTTGATCGTGTGGTTGAATTGGCGGGTATTGACCATGTTGCTATAGGTTCAGATTATGATGGAGTTGGAGATTCTTTGCCTTATGGTTTGAAAGATGTCGCCTCTTATCCTAATCTCATTTATCATCTTTTAAAACGAGGTTATTCAGAGGAAGATATTGAGAAAATATGTTACAAGAATATTTGGCGTGTTTGGTCATCTGTGGAGGAAGCCGCACAAAAATAAGTTTTATATGAAACAATACTTAAAATTTCTAATCCTATTGAAAAACTAATAGTTGAAGAATATAATCGGGTGATGAATTAAACGAATTTCCCTTTTAGCCCTTCTCCTACAAACTATATAAAAGCGTATCGTATCATCAAATCAGTTTTGATATAACTTTTTTACCCAACTCGCTTCTTCTTCAGACAAAGCAAAACCCAATGATGATGCAGATTCGACTTGTTTCGTATTTCGCTGACCAAGCAAAACACAACCAGTAGGTGAATCAGTTAATAGTGCATCAACTAAGCCGTGCATTACGGGCTCTAAATGGTCAGAGAACTTTGACTCCAATTCGGACTTATTAAGTTTCATTTGATCAATAATATCCTGATCGACAAAATCTTTTACTCTTGTTCTAAAGTCTCCAGCTTCAAAAACTGTAGGCTCACTATATTTTCCAGTTAACAATCCATGTTTGATTGGAGAAAAGAAACAAACACCCAAATCATTCGAATCAATAAAGTCTTTAAGGCCAGTCTCGCTATAGGTATCATCCATAACGTTTCTATAAGGTTGAATCACATCGGGATTACAAGGTTTTATATAATCCATTATTTTTTTCAATGACCAATCAGAAAGACCAATAAATCTTGTTTTTCCTTCTTCCTTAAATCGATAAACAACTTCAAGTGCACTATCAAAATATTCATTGTTTTTTCCAAAATTGCAGTGATGTAAATACATTAAATCAACATGATCAGTTTTTAAATTTTTTAATGATCTTTCCATATTGGTTTGCATATGCTTTGGATGATACCAATAATCATATGGACCCATATCCCAACCAACTTTTGTTGGTAAAAATATTTCGTTTCTGGGTACATCTCCCCATATACTTCCGATAATCTTTTCAGAATGTCCATCACCATATACATCTGCGGTATCCCAGTGATTTATTCCTAATTCATAAGCTTTAATTAATGCTTCTGTACTGTCTTTATCATCTTGTCCTGACCAACCAACGGGATTATCTCCACTTAAAGTATTGGGTCCACCATAGGACCAAGTACCAAGACTAATTCTTGAGACCTTTTCTTTAGTTCTGCCTAGTGTTACATATTCCATTATTATTCCAATTAATGTATAGGTATAAATTAAGAAGGATTAAATTTTATTATGTCAAAACCATTTGAAATCATTGATATTGGACATAAGGGCTTTACCATAGATGAAGCGCTATCTGAGCTTGAAGCTAAAGTTAGTGAATGTGTTTTCCAGGGTAAAATTCGCTCAATAAAAATAATCCACGGTCACGGGTCGGGGGCATTACAAAAGGGAGTCAGAGATTGGTGCAAAAGTTACGATGGTCGTTTTCAAGGTGTAATATATGGAGAAGATTATGATTTATTTAATCCACTCGCGGCAGCTATGAGGGCCGATTGTAGATCCCCATCAGACCCAGATCTTGGTCGTAACAATAGTGCAGTTACATATCTTTGGCTGTGGTAACCTTTGAGAAAAAAATAGTTTAAATTAAATTCAACACAACTTTATGCCAGAACAAACAAATAAATATGATCATTTGTTCAAAAATGTAGTCTCGAATTCAATGGGCGGGATAAAAATATTTAGTTCAAAAGACAAATACAAAAAACCACAAGAATATAATAATGTAACAAATTTAGAAAATGGTATTTGGGAAAAGCTATTTATCAATATAGAACCATTGATTGATCAATATGTATGTAAAGAATATTTACTTGGGATGCGAACATTACCTATCCCAAAGGATCGATTCCCAGAATTTGATTCTATTTCTCCATTAGTTGAAAACTCAACTGAGTGGCAGCTAGCCCCTGTTGCTGGGTTTTTAGATGAAACCTTATATTTTTATCTCAATGCAAATCGGAAATTCCCTGTTACTGACATTATTAGGCAATCGCCCAGATTTGATGAAAAATATACCGGGGTTAAGATTGAAAATGAAGCTGGCTATGTTCCAGAGCCTGACATTTTTCATGATATACAAGGTCACATACCATTTTTAATGAATAAGGATTATGCCGATTTCATGCATGACATTGGTATTCTTGGGTATGAAATACTAAATGATGAACGAGGTTTAGGAAAAGATTTAGTGTATCATAATCTGAAGCGACTTCAAAATTTTGCCTGGTGGACTTATGAGTTTGGTTTGATTCAAAATGATGGGATCACTGACAAGTTTCGTCGACACTCAAATGATATAGATTATGAAATCTACGGAGCGGGTATAGTCTCATCTTACGATGAAACATTGAATGTTGTTGGGTGTGCAAAAAATGAATCAAAAACTTCTGAGTTTATTCCTTATGACATTGAAGAAATAGTTATGACATGTTTTGATTATTCTTCGCTGCAGAATCGATATTATATAATTGACTCTTTAGAAACTTTATATAGGTCATTTAGAACCAGCCGTGATATTTTTTGGTATGAAGGATAAAGCAGTAGCTATAAATGAAAAAGTTGGTTTACTATTTATTGATTATTGCGCTTTTAATATTAAGCTGTGCACCTTCAACAAAATCATTCGAAGAATTACCACCTCAAGTATTACTTGCTAAATCTGATTCATTAATAAACGTTTACCCTGATAAACCTGAGCTAGTTAATGCAATCATAAATGCTAGATTACATTTAGCAGAGAAAAATAACGATTTTTCTCAATATCATGAAGTTCTGAAAATTGAACCTAATAACCCTATGGCACAGTATTATATCCTTATGAATACAGGAAAACAATACCATGAAAAAGAATATAAAAATGGTCAATGGAAGGCTATTCAATCATTTTCAAAAGCTTCAGCCATAATTGATAGTCTTGGGGAACCTCACTTTTGGATCGGCAAAGCTTATGAAAAAAAAGATGAAATGGATTTTGAGCTTACTTTAGAAGCTTATGACAAATCACTTAAATTATATTTACCTAAGAAATTGCGCAATAAAGTTTTGGTTAGACGAGAAGCGTTACTTAAAAGAAAAAATATATATGAGGACTTCTGGAAGTAATAATGCATGGTTAACAATTTCTTCTAATTATAATATTATATATTTTTGACTTGATTCAACCGTAGAGCATGGTTAAACTTTCGCCATCTAATGACTATACTCATTAGGTGCCACACAATCCGAGGTAAAGATAAAATGGCAAAAAAAGTTATATTGAATAAATCATTCATAAGGGTGATGTTTGTGCTTTTTGCACTTGCAACAGTTCTTGTTGGGCAAAAGCCGCGAAATATTTCAGGTACTGTATTAGACGTTTCTGGAGAGAAAGTGGGCGGTACAACTGTACTTCTATTAATTGAGGATGGTACAGAATCGCAACGCACAGAAACTAGCAAACGTGGTGCTTTTAAATTTAAAAACGTAAGCCCTGGTAAATATAAAATTGATATTGATGCTGGAGATTTGGGTAAATTGAATACTGATGTTGAGGTTTCTGATAAAAACGTAAAACTAGGTGATTTAGGCCTCACAAAAAACGATGACCCAGTAGAAGCTAATACCAGTGCAGATGTTTCCACGACTGAGGCCTCTGATCCTACAGCCGCACCGCCAACTGAGAAAAGCGCAGAGTTTACCCCAGATCCAGGAAAAGATTATATTTTAAATGAACTTAGTTTTGAAATAAAGAAAATGACTGCGGAGCTCAAATATCTTAATGAAGAGCTCGAAAATTTAAAAGCGCTAAGTAAAATGTGGGTTAATCCATTAGCCATATATTCAAAAGAAATCATTATGAAAAATGGATCTACAGTTTTTGGTAAAGTTGTTTATCAAGATGAGGAATCGATTAAAGTAGAAACGCTTGTTGGTTACTTGATTATTAATCGACAAGATGTTGTAAGAATCATAGATAATGTTGTCACAGAAGAACAGGCAGAATATGTGCCCGAACAGGTCCGTGATAGTTATACACCTCCTCCTATGCCAAAGCTAGCTGAGCCACAATACACTTCAGCAGAACGAGGTGGTTCTACAAAATATTCAGCCAATTGTGTTTTAATGGGCAATATAACTGAAAAGAAAGATGCTCAAGGAAATATTATATTTAATGGCGAAATAAAAAATATTGGTGGTCGAAGATCAGATTTTGTTAAAGTTGATTTTGTATTCCGTAAAAATTGGAGTGGAGAAACAAAAACACTTACCACTTTCATAAGAGGGGGGTATCATACCTTTGATTCAGGGATAACAACCGATTCCACTTTATTGCCAGGCTCAACTGGAAGTTTTGAATTATATGTTCCACATGATTTTGGATCATTTATTGGATACTCTTATGTCATAGACTGGGAGGAATACGAATAGTGTTCTTTAAATCTATATTAAAGGGTTTAGTGCTTTTTATTTTTGTTGTTTCAGTAAATGCTCAAGAAACTCCTATTTCTGAGATCTTTTTTCTTGATCTTGGCATTGTTATAGAGCCAAAAAAAGGAACCGAGTCATATTCAAGAGTGATATCAAAAACTTCAAAGGAAAAAACTTTTAAAATCAAAAAGGTAGAGAGCGGATCCGTATACATGGCATCAAGTAAAGAGCTGTTAACTACATTAAATCGTATTAATGATCGTATAGCTGAATTGGAATCTTCTTTTCATACTGAATTGGGATCTTTAAAGAAAGAAAATAGAGACTTGCGGGAAACCTTGGCTACAATTTCAACTCAGGAAGTATATGTCTCTAATGATTTGCCAATAAAAAAAGCTATTATTACTGAAATAAATCATAAGCCAGCACCAAAATTTGATAGAGCAAACTATATGTCCGGAGTTTTTGCCTATCAAAGAGAAGATTATAAAATGGCATTAAATTATTTTACATCCGTTAATATTGAGCTTGCACCTGATAAAACAGCTGAAAATATATTGTATTGGATGGCTGATGCATATCAGCAATCTGCAGATTACGAAAATGCTTTAATGCTTCTTAACCAAATAGCAATAAGTGGCAACCTAAGAATTGATGACGCCCTAGTTAAAAAGGGTCTAGTACATAGAAAAAGAGGTGAAGAACAGTTGGCTCTTGCAGCATTTAATAATGTGGTTGTTGATCACCCCAATAGTGAATATGTACGTTTAGCTCAAATGGAATTAAAAAATCTGAGGGATCAAAATAAATGATTAACAGATTCATTAAACCAACCTTTATAACGATAATTTTATTTTCACTAATGTTTGGATCAACTCGAATTGCATATCTTAGACCTGGTCCGATGATGAAAATCCCATATACTTCACTAGGGCCTTCTCCCTATTTATTTACAGCAGGATTTTCCTCAGAAATACATAACCTGTCTCCATTTAATACTGCTAAGGGAGCTTACGGCACCATGGAATTAGGTGGGTGGACATTTGGCGTGTCAACAGCCACTGGCGGTGATACGACTAGCATTGCGAATCTTGAAGTTTCAACATACAGGGCGCCTGTAGAGTTTGGTTTTCATGTACAAAAACGTGTCTTTGTCAGAGACAATATTTCTTTTTCAGTTGGATTACAAGATATTGTATTCCAAAATAATACAACAAATGGTCTTCAATTAGACCCTAAAGATTTTTCTTTTTTCGGAATTGTTAGTAGTCAACAAGACGTAGGTGACTATAACCTAAATGCCTTTATTGGATTTGGGACTGGTGGCTATGGCCTTATTGATACCCTTAAGGCTGATACGCTTTCTACACAATCAGAAGGAATGAATGCTGGTGTATTTGCTGGCGCTATTTTTAAAACACCTTATTTAGAAAAATGGGGTGGAATTGACATTGTGGGTGAATTTGACGGTAATGGCATCAATGTGGGACTCCGCATCCCCCTTACCTCGGATTATCGCTTGAACCTAGGATTCACCCACATAGAAAAACTTCCTAAATGGAAAGAGCGTTATTGGGAAGGCCACGCTGGGATTACAATTGGATTTGAAATTGCAGCTGCCCGTGGATCAGGCGTTAAAACGCCTGGTGGGGGTCCTGCTCCAAGCCCAAGGTTACAGCCGGGCTCCACTAACTATGCTGATATTGATACTACTCTAATGATGGCAGATTATGCTGTCCATACATTGAGAGATTCCATGGGTATGATGACAAACGAGATGAGAAATCTTATAACACGACTTTCAGCGATGGAACAACATTCAAAATTTTTAGAGGATTCATTAAAAGCAATCAAATTAAATACTAATGTTGGTGAGCAAAAAATGAATGATGCTATGAGACATTTATCTAGATCATTGCGTTATTTTTATGCGGGTAACTACCGGGCCTCACTACAAGAGGTTGAGGCATCATTAGAATTAAACCCCAATTTGGCATTAGCCTACGCAAGGCGTGGATCAATATATTATAAACTAGGCGATATTCAGAGAGCGACTATAAACTGGAATCTTGCTCTACGCATGGATCCAGAATATGATGATGTAAGAAACGTGTTAAAGGCGCTTCATGAAAATCGACTTAAATCAACAAGTATGATAGAGGATTAGGTATGGATATTGCAACTCTTATAGGAATCATTTTAGGATTAGGGGCTATTGTAGGAAGTATATTCCTGATGACACCTGATTTTGGTATGTTTGGCTCTGCATCAAGTTTTGGGATTGTTTTTGGAGGCATGTTAGCATCTGTAGCGGTTGCCTTCCCATTAAAGGATGTATTACAGCTTGGTGCAGCTATGGCGGCTGTTTTTAAAGGTTCATCTGATTCCCTTGGAGGCCTGGTCGATGAGGCTGTTGAAGCCTCCGAGGCTGGTCGAAAAGGTACTGCTGATCTTGAAAAACATATTGATAACATTAAAGGTTTTTTCTTTAAAGATGGTGTTCAAATGGTAATTGATGGTTATTCGCTTGAAGAATTATCTGAAATTTTAAACACAAGAATTGATTATAGGGAATTGCGTGAAGGAACTCAGGCAGGCCTATTTAAATCAATGGGGACTATGGCTCCTGCGTGGGGTATGGTAGGAACGTTAATTGGTCTCGTTGTGATGTTATCGGGTTTTGGCGGCGAAGGCGGTGGAACAGATACGCTTGGTACCGGAATGTCAGCTGCACTTATTACAACATTATATGGTGCAATTTTGGCTAATCTATTTTTCTTACCTATGGCAGAAAAAGTTAAATCACGTATTTCATTTTCAAGCACAATGCAAAGTTTACAATTAGAGGCAGCTAGATTAATTCACCAAAAGAAGCACCCAATCATTGTAAGAGAAAAATTGAACTCATTCATACCACCGAAAGAGTGGAAGAAAGATGAAGGTGGGGGCTAAAAATTAATGGCTGCTACACCACAAGAAATAAAAAAATATATGAATAAAGGCCGGGATTCAGTTGAAGAAGGGCTGCCGGGTTGGTTTGGGACATTTGCTGATATGATGACCTTGTTATTTGCTTTTTTTGTATTGTTAGCTGCTATCTCTACTATAGATCCTGTAAAACTTCAAAATATGGCTGATAGTATGGGTAAATCTGTTGGGAAAAAACAAAAACTTGACAATCAAGCTATGACACTTGGAGATATTCATAAAGCAGCTACAAAAATGGTTGAAGAAATGGCTGCTGATCCAACAACGGGCGAAAAACCAGTGGAAGTAACAACAAGCCCCAAAGGTGTCACTATTGGAATTTCATCTGATATTAGTTTTGAATCGGGCTCAGCTACGACGAAACCAGGGTTTCTTGAAATACTGAAGAAAATTGTTCCAACTATAGATGAATCCTACAATATGATTGCAATAGAAGGACATACAGATAGCGACCAACTACCTAAAGCTCTAGCCGTAAAATACCCAAGTAACTGGGAATTGTCTGGCGCCAGAGCTGCAGCTGTGGTTCGACTTTTAATTGGCCTAAAAATCGATCCTGTAAGACTTCAAGCTGTTGGTTATGGAGAATTTGTTCCAAGAGATAAAAATACAGCAGAAATAATTGATCAAAATCTAATTGAAAAATACAATTCTAATCCTCAACAAAAAGCCCGTAATCGCCGTGTTGAAATAACTTTTCTTGCACCAAATAGATAAGCTTTAATTGAGTAAAAATAAAAAAATTTATATGAAAAAGGGAGTGGTTATGAAAAAACGAATAAACAATCTATTTAGATATGTTTTATTTGGACTAATTATTAGTGTTGTCTTTGGGCAATCCAGTGGATATCTGGCACAAAAATTAATGCTTGAAAATAGCTTAAGAAAACGTATTGGTGATGCTTTAGAAAAGGTTATCGATAATCGTAAATATGTAGTGGATGTAAGCGTTGATCTAGAAATAAGCAGCGCTATTGAAAACGAAATAACCTTTTCGCCTTCTGGCGCAATTAAATCACTTAATTCTGCAGAAAACCTTCTACTTGATAGCGATGCGCCAAAGAGCGGCAGTGTAGGCTTACCCATTCCCGGATTTGATTTCACAGCTGAAAATACTCCAGAAGTAGAAAATGAAGTTGAAGTTAAAATGAATTCTCCTGTAGATGATAATGTGGTTTCTAGAACAAAAACAGAAAAACTCCCATCAATGGCCAGTGTCAAAAATCTAGAAATAAGCATTATTATTCAAGAAGGTGCTGCGCCTGAACTAATTGAAAATATCAGACAGGTAGTAATGGTTGCGTCTAGATTTAACCGCGCTCGTGGAGATGTTCTTAGTATTATGACAGCTAGCTTTAAAGAAAGAAGAGATGAAAAGTCTGCTGAACAGGTTCTACTTAAAAATATTGCTGAAAAACTTGAATCCCTTGAGAGTCAACGCGAAAGATTAGGGGAGGTTGATTGGAAACAAGAATTAGACAACTATAAGGAATCAGAAGCTGAGCGTCGTCAAGAGGATCGTTTATATTTTCAATCAAAATTAGCAGAAATGGAAAGCACTGCGAGAGACCAGTCTTATGATCAAGAAAGACAAGCTATACTCAGACAAGACTCAGTTCGGTTGCAAGCATTAAATGAAGAAATTCAAAATTTAAAATCCTTTTTAGGTACAGCTGATATTTCAGATTCAGCTGCAACTGCTGCACAATCATCCGTTCAAAGAAAACTTACTGAGAAGGAAACGCTTGATGCTCAAATTACTGAAAAATTAGCAATGCTTGATCAAGTACAATCTGAGCTTGACAGACAACCAAGAAGTGGAAATACTGGGATGATTATTTTTGTATCTGTTTTAGCCGCGCTGGTTGTTGTTTTAATAGTTGTATTAGTCTTTGTATTAATGAACAAACCAAAACAGCCAATGCCACCATGGATGATGTATCCACCTCGCCCCAAAAAAAAAGATAGTGGAAACGGTGTGACAACGCAAACAACTCAAACTGTGCAATCACCTCCTGTTCAGACTGCTCCTTCACAAGAAGATGTTGCTGTTTTACAAAGTGAAGTAAATGACATGAAGCAAGCTGTGGTATCAATGAGCGTAGGTCAACCGCAAGCTGCAACAAAGATTGTTAAAGATTGGATCGTGGAAGAAGCTCCTCCTGAGCCTGAACCCACACCTGA
>CETZ01100209.1_pt1 | contig 16464 bp, 11 predicted proteins | sample 531441 | NCBI WGS metagenome assembly CETZ01 (sample SAMEA2623098, study PRJEB7988) | marine metagenome | isolation source: saline water (ENVO:00002010), including | reverse complement strand
CAACAAGGGGAAAAGTTCTAATTTAGCCGTTGTTCCCCTCAACCGGGGGACCACGGCAAATCAAACAATTTTAAAAGGCGGCAATGACCCCGTAGATCCTGTTCGCCTTATCGTATATTATACAAAGTTATAATCCTATGTGTGGAATAGTAGGCTACCTGGGAGAACGCAATGCGGTTCCCGTCATAATCAATGGCCTTAAACGCCTGGAATACCGTGGCTATGATAGTGCCGGTATTGCCATTCTCAATGGTTCCGGTCTTAAACTGGCCAAATGCAAAGGGAAGGTGTCCGATCTGGAAAATAAAATGGCCAGCGGTTTTGGAGAAGGAACTATGGGTATAGGCCATACCAGATGGGCTACTCACGGAGTACCCAATGATCTGAATGCGCATCCCCATAAATCCAGTTCCGGTGACCTGGTACTTATCCATAACGGCATCATCGAGAACTACGCTTCTATAAAGGAAGCTCTGATTGCACGTGGATGCTCGTTCCGCAGTGAAACCGATACCGAGGTGTTGGTAAACCTGATCGAGGACATTAAGGATGCTGAGAATATAAGCCTGGAAAAGGCGGTTCGCGCGGCTTTAAACCAGGTTATCGGAGCCTATGCCATAGCGGTATTCAGTGTTAAGAATCCGGATCAGATCGTGGTAGCCAAAAAAGGTAGTCCATTGGTGGTGGGTATCGGTGAGGATGAATTCTTCATTGCCAGTGATGCCACTCCGTTTTTGGAATATACCAAAAAGGCGGTTTACCTTGAGGATGATGAAATGGCGGTAGTACAGAAAGGCAAAGAACTCAAGGTGCGTTCCATTAAAAGTAATAAGCCCATTGATCCTTATGTACACCAGCTCAAAATGGATCTTGAATCCATTGAAAAGGGCGGGTATCCCCACTTCATGCTCAAAGAGATCTACGAACAATCCAAGTCCATACAGGATACCTTGCGTGGCCGTTTGTTGGCGGATAAAGGCATGATCAAGATGAGCGGGGTGTTTGATTACCATGACAAGCTCCTCAATGCAGATCGTTTTATTATCATCGGATGTGGTACCTCCTGGCATGCCGGGCTGGTAGCTGAATATATTTTTGAAGACCTGGCACGCGTGCCGGTTGAGGTGGAGTATGCTTCGGAGTTCCGTTACCGCAACCCCATTATTACGGAGAAGGACGTGGTGATTGCCATCAGTCAATCCGGTGAAACAGCAGATACCCTGGCCGCCCTGAAGCTGGCCAAGGAAAAGGGAGCTACCATTTTTGGCATCTGCAATGTGGTAGGTTCTTCTATTGCTCGTGAAACGCATGCCGGAGCCTATACCCATGCTGGTCCGGAAATAGGGGTAGCCTCTACCAAGGCTTTTACGGCTCAGGTGGCCGTATTATCCCTCATCGCCCTGGATATTGCCAACAATAAAGGACTTTTAAGTAAAACGCAGTTCAGGCAGTACCTCAGTGAACTGGATGCCATCCCGGCCAAGATTGAGAAGATGTTGGAGAGCGATGCGCAAACACGTTACATTTCCGAACTGTATAAAAACGCCCATAACTTCCTATATCTGGGGCGTGGTTATAATTTCCCGGTAGCCCTGGAAGGTGCCTTGAAGCTCAAGGAGATCAGCTACATCCATGCTGAAGGATATCCGGCAGCAGAGATGAAACACGGCCCCATTGCGCTTATCGATGAGAATATGCCGGTGGTGGTGATTGCTCCCAAGAGCGGACAGTATGAAAAGATCGTAAGTAACATCCAGGAGGTAAAAGCCCGTAATGGAAAGGTAATAGCCGTGGTAAGTAACGGAGATTCCGAAATTGCGCAATTGGCAGACCACGTGATTGAGGTGGAAGATACGTTGGAAGTATTTTCGCCCTTGATCACTACCATACCCCTGCAATTATTATCCTACCACATTGCGGTTATGAGAGGGTGTAATGTAGACCAGCCCCGTAACCTGGCGAAGTCGGTTACCGTGGAATAAAAGATTTATAGATTAATGCTAATGAAAGCCTCCGGAAGGGGGCTTTTTTATTTCCCGTTGAATTGGGTCATGGTCAATTGTGGCCCGGCCAGCACAAAGCTCTCAATGGCTTCTATAGACAATTGTATGCGGGATTTAAGACCTTCCTTTTGTTCAGGGTCCCATTCGCCAAGTACGTATTCCACCTGCTTGCCGCGAGGATAATCATTTCCCACACCAAAGCGCAGGCGTGCGTAATCCTGGCGACCCAGTATTTGATTGATGTTCTTTAACCCGTTATGACCACCGTCACTACCCTTTGTTTTAATGCGAAGCGCACCAAAGGGGAGAGCGATCTCATCCACCACAACCAGGAGATTGTTGAGGGGGATCTTTTCTTGTTGTAGCCAGTAATTAACCGCCTTCCCACTGAGGTTCATATACGTGGTGGGTTTAATAAGGTGTATCTGGCGGCCTTTGAGACTATAGGAAGCGTGGTCTGCATAACGATCGGACGCAAAAAAAATATTGGACGCCCCAGCAAGGGCATCCAATATTTTGAATCCGATATTATGACGCGTTTCTGAATACTCTGCCCCGATATTGCCTAAGCCAACGATCAGGTATTTCTTCAAAGCGTTTAAATTTAAGCTTCAGCAGTTGTGGTTTCCTCTCCACCTTCAGCGGCAGCTCCTTCAGTAGCTCCCTCTTCGCCTTCAGCTCCTTCTTCGTCCTCATCGTCTTCGAGGTCTTCAACAGCATTACGGGCAGTTTGGATGGTAAGGATCACACGGTGAGGTTCGTGGTCAATCTCAAAACCTTCTGCGTTTACCTCATTCACACGAATAGCCTGACCAATACGGAGTTTTTCAATATTGATATCCAGCTTTCCGGGAAGGTTTTCTTCAGTAGCCTTTACACGAAGCTTACGCAGGTTTACTTTAAGACGACCACCGTTACGAACACCACGGGCATTACCAATAAGGTTGATGGGTACCTCAATAGTTACCGGTACACCTGGCTGGAACTGGTAAAAGTCCACGTGTTCCACTTCATCAGTTACGGGGTGATATTGTACGTCACGGATAACAGCCTTAGTACTGCCATCGTTCAGCTTGATCTCTACAGTATGTGCCTCTGCAGTGTACAACAGGTCCTTAAAGGATGTTTCAGGAGTAAAGAAGTGGATGTTTTCCTTACCACCATATATCACACAGGGTACATTACCCTCTCTGCGAAGCTGTTTCGCTGATTTGGATCCCAGTTCCTCACGCTTAGTCCCTTCTATGGTTACGACTTTCATTGTAAATGTGGGTTTATTTATTACTCTAAAAAATGCGAACTGATGGACTGGTGGTGATGAACCTTTTTCATCACGTCAGCAAACAGCTCGGCTACTGATATTACTTTTATTTTATCGGGCAGGCTGGCATGCGGTATAGTATCCGTTATTACCAGCTCGGTCAATTGTGAATTTTCAATACGTTCCAGGGCCTTTCCTGACAAAACACCGTGGGTACAGTAGGCCCGTACACTTATGGCGCCTTTATCCTTGAGCATGTCAGCCGCTTTGGTAAGGGTTCCGGCCGTATCAATCATATCGTCAATCAGGATCACGTTGCGGCCTTTCACATTACCGATCACGGTCATCTTGTCGATAATATTGGCTTTTTTACGTTGCTTATAACAAATCACCACCTCGCTTTCCAGCCATTTGGCATAATTGTTAGCACGTTTGGAACCACCCATATCCGGTGACGCAATCGTCAGGTCCTGGATCTTCAGTTTTTTGATGTGCGGAATAAAAAGGGCAGATGCAAATACATGATCTACGGGCACTTCAAAAAATCCCTGAATTTGGTCTGCGTGCAGGTCCATGGTCATGATACGGGTAGCCCCGGCAGCGGTTAAAAGGTTGGCCACCATTTTGGCTCCTATGGGAACCCGTGGCTTATCCTTGCGGTCCTGGCGGGCCCATCCAAAGTAGGGCATTATAGCAGTGATGTGCTTGGCAGATGCGCGCTTGGCCGCATCACACATCATCAACATCTCCATAAGGTTTTCTGTGGGCGGCATGGTAGAACCAATAAGGAACACACGTCCCCCGCGAACCGTCTCTTCAAAGGAAGGCTGGAATTCACCATCACTAAACTCGGTAATCTCTACCTTGCCTACGGGTTGGCCGTAAGCCTTGGCGATTTTAGCGGCCAGGTCAACTGAAGATCGGCATGCGAATATTTTGGCACTTGGCACCACTTGCTTAATCCTTTGGTATTGATTGTTTTAAATGCCCTCAAAAAAGGGCTGCAAATGTAATTAATTATTCGCGAAACAAAGAAAAAATTCACCTTTCTATATTAAAAATAGAGGCTTAAGTTTTGGATTAATAGCCGGGTATTACCTAATTTTGCCGACCGTTTCGAATTTGGACAACAAAGTTTACCTTAATTGTAAGCTTCCACTTTTAAAACAAATAACCAAAGAAGCCCAGGTGGCGGAATTGGTAGACGCGTTGGTCTCAAACACCAATATCTTCGGATGTGCCGGTTCGAGCCCGGCCCTGGGTACAAAAGGAACCTCAGCTTTAACGGCTGAGGTTTTTTCTTTTTGCTACCCTTCCAGTTGATTTATTCCAGGCTAAGGCATCATCTTTGAAGAGGTACTCATGTTTGCAAAATACTCAGCATCTTTGCCATTCCTATGAACGCAAAACAACGAAAGTACGATGTGGCCTATCTTAGGATGGCGCGGGAATGGGCCCGGTTATCCTACTGCCAACGCAGGCAGGTGGGCTCCCTCATTGTAAAGGATCGCATGATTATTTCAGATGGCTACAATGGCACCCCCAGTGGCTTTGAAAATGTATGCGAAGATGACGAAGGCTATACCAAGTGGTACGTTCTCCATGCCGAGGCCAATGCTATTTTAAAAGTAGCAGGAAGCACGCATAGTTGCAAAGGTGCTACCTTGTACCTGACTATGTCGCCTTGCAAGGATTGCAGCAAACTGATCCACCAGGCAGGTATAAAACGTTTAGTATATATTCAGGGTTATAAGGACGACAGCGGCCTGCGGTTCCTGGAAAAAGCGGGCGTTGAAATTGTGCAGATTACTGATTTAGATAGTGAAGAATAAACTTTTAATACCCATTTTACTTGGCCTGGCTGTGGTTTTTGGCCTGCTTATAGGGATGTTCCTTAATTATCCTTCCCGTAAATTCAGCCTGACGCCATCCCAGGAGGACCAGCGGCAACAGAAGATCCGGCAGATCATCGATTACATCGACTTTGAGTATGTGGATAATGTGAATACCGACAGCTTGCTGGATATTACCATTACTGACCTTTTGCGCAGGTTGGATCCCCATTCCACCTATATACCCATTGATGAAGTGGCGGCCAATGAAGAAAGTATCCGTGGAAGTTTTGAAGGCATAGGCATTGAATTCCGGATATTCAGGGATACTCTTACCGTAGTAAACGTGATTGATGATGGTCCTTCCGATAAAGCCGGGATCAAGGCTGGAAGCCGTATTTTATATGCGAACGGAGAGGCCTTGTTTGGGGAAGGTGTGGATAACAACCGGGTGATCAGTACGCTTAAGGGAAAGTCGGGCAGTAAGGTTAAGCTGGATCTTTACATTCCTGCCTCACAAAAAAGCCTCAGCAAGACCGTTAAAAGAGGCGAGGTGCCGCTCAGGAGTGTGCAGGCGGCTTTTATGGCTAATGAAAGGACCGGCTACATCCGCCTTACCCGCTTTTCCGAAACCAGTGTAAAGGAACTGAAGGCTGCCATAAAGCAGATCCAAAAGAAAGGTGCAGATCAGATGATCCTGGATCTGCGGGATAACCCGGGAGGCTTACTCGGGGCGGCCCGGGATGTGGCGGACCAGTTCCTTGCCGAAGGAGATATGATTGTGTTTACCCGTGACCGGGAAGGTCAGAAAAATGAGATCTACGCCACGGATAAAGGTCTTTTTGAAAAAGGCAAGCTCGTGGTGCTGATCAACGAAGGATCAGCTTCCGCCAGTGAGATAGTAGCTGGGGCGGTACAGGATAATGACCGGGGAGTGTTGGTGGGACGCAGGTCCTTTGGAAAGGGTTTGGTACAAGAAGAGATCCGCCTGAGTGATGGCAGCCGTATGCGACTTACTACCCAGCGCTACTACACACCTACAGGACGAAGTATTCAGAAACCATACGGAGATTATGACGAGGGTTTCCTGAAGCGTAATGGGTATAGTGGTGATCTGCCCACGCAGGACTCCAGTTCTGTGGCGCATAGTGCATACCGGACCCCAGCGGGTCGTACGGTTTATGGAGGAGGGGGTATAACCCCGGATGTGGAAGTGCCTTTTGATACCTCCCGGTCAGCGGCATTGATCTATCATGTTTCTCTGATGACCAACCTGGATGATAAGGCATTTATGTACGTGGATCAGCACCGCAAGCGGTTTTCAGGAATGTCCCTGCAACAGTTTAAGGAAAGCTTTGTAGTGAACGATACCGTTATGGATTTTTTCTTTGGCGATCGCATCGATGTGAAGGAACGTTTAGGGGACGCTTCCCGACAGGTGCTTATCACCCGGATCAAAGCCACTATCGCGTCCAACATCTTTGGTAATTCCAGTTATATAGAAGTGTATTTTGCGGAAGACCCTATGATACACGAGGCCTTAGAGCAACTGAATAAAGACTACGCCTGGCAGCCCTAAAACAAAAAGCCCTGCAAAAATGCAGGGCCTGTTTTTCGTTTGGACGATGATGGATTAGTGAGCAGCCTCTTCTGATGCAGCTTCGCCTTCAGTAGCGTCAGCATTCAGGTTGTCATCCATGTCTTCAGTGCTTTCCTCGATGGATTCACCCATGTCTTCAGCACCTTCCTCGATGTCCTCACCAGCTTCTTCCATGCCTTCTTCTACTTCTTCCATACCATCTTCGATGTTATCGTCAGCAGACTCAGGGTTATTGCAGGCAATAGCGCCAACAAAAAGAAGAGCTAATGCAAAAAGATTGATCTTTTTCATAATTTGAAATCTGGTTGTTAATTAAAAATTTCGCTGCGAATGTAGCGATTTTATAAATGTTAACAACGATCTTTCTTTATTTCAGTGTTTTAAGTAATGATTTCAATTCCACATGTTTACGCAAAAGAGCGCTCAATTCTGAGATGGGAACACGCTGTTGCTCCATCGAATCGCGGAAGCGAACGGTAACAGATTGATCATTTTTAGTGTCATGATCCACCGTTACACATAGAGGGGTGCCAATGGCGTCATGCCTTCGGTAACGCTTACCAATAGCGTCTTTTTCATCATATTGGCAGAGGAAGTCAAGCTGCAGTTCATCCATGATCTCACGGGCAATTTCAGGAAGTCCGTCTTTTTTCAGCAGGGGCAGAACGGCTACTTTAACCGGGGCTATAGGGGCTGGTATGCGCAGCACCACTCTTTCGGATCCGTCCTCCAGTTTTTCTTCGGTATAGGCTGCAGAAAGTACCGCCAGGAACATACGATCCAAACCAATGGAGGTTTCCACTACATAGGGTACATAATTCTCATTGAGCTCAGGGTCAAAATACTGCAGTTTTTTACCGGAATATTCTTCGTGCCTTTTCAGGTCGTAGTCTGTGCGGCTATGGATACCTTCCAGTTCCTTAAAGCCAAACGGAAAATTAAACTCAATATCTGCAGCAGCATTGGCATAATGGGCCAGCTTATCATGGTCATGGAAACGGTAATTTTCATCTCCCAGACCAAGTGCCTTGTGCCACTTCAAACGCATTTCCTTCCAGTACTCATACCATTGCATTTCCTCTCCGGGGCGTACAAAGAATTGCATCTCCATCTGTTCAAACTCGCGCATCCGGAAAATGAACTGCCGGGCCACGATTTCGTTGCGGAAAGCTTTACCGGTTTGAGCAATACCAAAAGGTATTTTCATGCGGCCGGTTTTCTGAACGTTGAGGAAGTTGACAAAGATGCCCTGGGCAGTTTCAGGCCGCAGGTATACATCACTCGCGCCTTCGGCCACAGACCCCATACGGGTTCCGAACATCAGGTTGAACTGGCGCACTTCTGTCCAGTTCTTGGAACCGGAAACCGGGTCTGCAATGCCTTTTTCTTCGATCAGAGCTTTAACATCGGCCAGGTCACCTTTATCCAGGCTTAGTGCCATGCGCTTCATGGTTTCATCCGCCTCATCCAGGTAGCCTTTTACACGTGGGTTAGTTTCACGGTACATCTTTTCGTCAAAGCTTTCGCCAAAACGCTTAGCCGCCTTTTCGATCTCCTTATCGGCTTTCTGACGCAGCTTTTCGGCATACTCTTCCAGCAGCACATCAGCACGGTAGCGTTTTTTAGAGTCTTTATTATCGATCAGGGGATCGTTGAAGGCATCTACGTGGCCGGATGCCTTCCAGGTAGTGGGGTGCATGAAAATGGCAGCATCAATGCCTACAATATTTTCGTGCATCTGTACCATGGCCTTCCACCAATAGTCGCGGATATTCTTTTTCAGTTCCGCCCCGTTCTGGCCGTAATCGTACACTGCGGCCATACCATCGTAAATTTCGCTGGAAGGGAAAATAAAACCATACTCCTTGGCATGGCTGATAACTTTCTTAAAGAGATCGTTCTGGTTCATAGCGGCAAAAGTAAACAGTTGATGGCGGAGTTGAAAGCCGAATTTGATGCAGTCCGTTTAAAAAAGCATCTTCGCGTTCTGCGAAAAAAGCTTCACGGCAATGGCCAGCAGGATAACCCCAAATACTTTTCTTAATATGCTGATGCCGGAAGGGCCCAGTTTTCGCTCCAGAAAGGGTGCGCTTTTGAGCACCGCAAATACCAGAATGCTATTCAGCAGTATGGCAACTACAATATTCTCTGCTTTGTACTCGGCCCGGATAGAGATCAGGGTAGTGAGTGTTCCGGCACCTGCAATCAACGGGAAAGCGATGGGTACGATGGAGGCCGCTTTAGGTTCTTCATCCTTAATGAGATGGATGCCCATGATCATTTCCAGGGCCAGGAAAAACAATACAAAAGAACCGGCTACCGCAAAGGAATTCACGTCTACTCCAAGATAATTGAGCAGGGTTTCGCCTACAAACAGGAAAACAATCATAATACCAGCGGCCACAATGGTGGCCTTCTTACTCTCTATGTGGCCCACCTTTTGTTTCAGGGATATAATAAGCGGTATACTGCCAATGATGTCGATAACCGCAAACAAAACCATGGCTGCGGAGAAAATCTCTTTTAAATTGAAGGCCATATCGTCAATTTTTGGGCGTGCAAAATTAATCGCTTTGATCGGGAACCCCATGCCAATATCTCGAATTCTCATTCTGACCTTGCTCTTTTCCGGGATCGTTCTGCGGGCGCAGGTAGGCCCGGCTGATTTTCAATGCCATGATGGCCCGGAGGGCTATCACTGGCAACAGATCGGTCCTAGCCCGGAGGGCATGCTTCAGGCTGCCGGTCTGTTGGGCCGCGTTACGGTACTTCCGGGTGATACCAATGTTTTATTTGTGAACACGGAATTCTCAGGCCTCTGGAAAACCCTGAATCATGGAGACCGCTGGTATTGTATCACTGACTCCTTGGAGGTTCCGGGCCTGGGCTTAACAGAACTATCCATTAACCCTGAAAATGTTTCTGAGTTTGTGGCGGGAACAAGGACACGCTCCTATGGCAATCCACACTGGCAGGGGATGGGAAAGGGCTATGGAATACTCTTTTCCGATGATGGTGGAGTGAGTTGGAAAAGGGCACTTATGAAGGGCGCACAGGACGATTTTGAGTTTGTGGAGTTGGTAAGGCGTAACCCAGAGGAGCCGGATCACCTGGTGGCAGCCGGTAACAGGAAAATATGGGTAAGTACGGACGGAGGAAAAAGTTGGGAACTGGCTTTTGAAAATCCTACTCAATTACCTTCCTGGTTTGTGGATGTGGAGTTTTCGCTCCGGGATACGAAGCGGGTTTTTGCTTCTACCAAACTGTTTGGCTACGGTGGGGAGGAGAGTAAAGGCGGACTTTCTGCCACTTCACATGCCGCACAGGTATTTGTCTCGAGTGCATCCGGGAAACCGGGTAGCTGGAAGGAAGTGAGCCCACCAAATACTCAGCATAAACAGGATTTTGCCGTACACATCGTAATGGATGTAAGCCCGGCTGACCCGGCCCATCTCTATGCGGTGCAGGCTTTAGGGAATGCCCATATCCTCCATAAAACAAGGGACGGTAGCAATTGGGAGATGGTGGATAGTGTTCCCCGATCCGGCCTGGTAGGTGGCAATTGGGGGTATTACCGGCATGAGTTTGAATTATCCGATACGGATACAAAAGTCATGTATGCCGGAACCAATACTCTTTTACGAAGCGTAGACGGAGGTAAAAGCTGGAAATCTGTGACGCAATACATACCATATGGAAATCCGGGAAGTAGCACCCACGGTGATATCCGGTGTATTCTAAACCTGGGGCCTGGACCGGAAGGAGACCGGCTGATCATTACCAATGACGGAGGTGTGGCCCGCACCGATGATGGAGGAAGAACGTGGACCAACCTGAACGGGAAAGGATTAGTGATAACCGAGTTTTACGCAGTAGAGACTTTCCGGGCTTCGCCCGAAGAAAAACTGGTGGCCGGAGCCCTTCACAACGGCACCTTTGTATATGCGGATTCAATATGGAAGCCTTTTGTGATTGGAGGTGACGGAGACTGGACAGAGACGGATCATTTTTCGGACAAGGAAAGGGTGTATACCATGAATAATGGACGCTTAAGCATGTCCGATGACCATGGAAAAACCTTTCGTGCGGTGCCTGGCCAGCCTGAAGCGCGATGGGTGCAGGGTCAGCGGTTTGAAGTGGATCCGCATGAACATAATCGTTTGTTATACGGCTTGTATAATTTGTTCCGGTTTGATGGACGGACCAATACATGGGAACACCTGTTTAAGAAAGAAGTAGTTGACAAGACCAATTCGGAAATAACGGTGGCCAAAATAGCTCCTTCCGATAAGGGCGTGCTTTACCTGGCATTTGATGGTGTTACCTGGGGTAATACGGAAAATGACTATAAATTCTATAAGAGTATGGACGGAGGCAAAAGCTGGGAGAACCTTACTAAAAAGTTTACCGGTTCGTCCGGGCCCATGTATCATTGGGCGGCTATCAGTGACCTGGTTTTTGATCCTGACAATAGCCAACGGGCTTTTGTGAGTGTAAAGAATTATGGTTTTGTAAATAAGGGAAACCCGGTTAAGGATCGTGTTTTATATACCGAAGATGGAGGTGAGACCTGGAGTGATATGTCTGCGGGCTTGCCACCCGTACCTGTGAATTATCTGTATTATATGGATGGCTCGGATGATCTTGTATGGGCGGGTACGGATGCCGGGGTTTATTATTGGGCGACTGGTGCCCACAGGTGGATGTGTTTTAACAGGGGTTTCCCTAGCGCCATAGTCACCAAACTGGAAGTGGATCCGTGTAATGATGTAATGTACGCTTCAACCTGGGGCCGGGGGATATGGAAGGTACCTCTTTTGGAATTCAAGCCATTGAAAGAGATCACGGGAAACCAGCTTTGGGATACCGAAAGGTTTTTCAACGGACGCATTGTGTTGAAAAAAGGTGCAGTACTCAATATTTCGGATACTCTTTATATGGGCGAGAAAGGACGCATAGAAATAGAACCTGGTGCAAAGCTCATTGTAAACGGTGGAGCCATAACGGTGAAGAACTGCGGGCGGCACTGGCAGGGAGTATTCCGTTCGGATGGTAAAAAGGCAGGTCCGCAAATCCTTCAAACCATCAATGGAGGCTCTTTACTTTTTGTGAAGGAGGAAGACTAAAAAATAAAAGCCCGGCAAGTTGCCGGGCTTTTATTTTAATATTTCATTAGTGCCGTATCGTAAACTTACGGTGGCTGATATTCCCAAACTCATCCGTCATTCTCAGGATGTACATTCCGGTAGGGTAGGAAGATACGTTTATCGTTTCAGATTCATTGGAGCTGATGTCCTTTTGTAGCAACAGTTTACCCGATGCATCATGCACTTGCAGTGAAATCATAATATTGTGGCTGCTCCATTCCAATTCAAGGCGCTGGTCAGCCGGAACCGGATACACCCGCATGTCCACTATTTCCCCTTCTTCAAGCCCTATACCACTATACACCTTCACCTGGCGGTTAAGCGTAATGGTACAGGTGCCGTTGGAAACAATGAGTGTAACAAAATAAGTTCCCGGTTTGGAATAGGTATGAGTAGGATTTTGCAGGTTTGAAGTGTCTCCATCTCCAAAATACCACTCCCAGGAAGTAGCCACTTCGCTGCTGTCAAAGAACTGGAATTGCTGAGTGGCATATACACTGTCTGGCATAGAGAAATCAGCATAAAGTAGGCTGGTCATATCCACAGGGATAAAGGCGGTATCACGACCGGCATTATTACGGGTGATCAGCCTTACCTGATAGTTGCCTGGTTTAAGGTAAGTATGTACCGGGTTCTGAACAAAACCCGTAGCACCATCACCAAAATCCCACTCCCATTGCGTAGGGGCATTTTGGGAAAGGTCTGTAAATATAACCGTGCCGTTGCAGGGATCATTGATCACATGGGTAGCATTGGCCAGAGGAGCCCTATCCGTAATAGCCTTAAGGCATACGTTCTGTTGGCTGTCATTATTGAGAATGGTAAAACTGCTGTTCAGGGTGCCGGAAGTCCCTGCATTAGGGGTAAAAGTTACCGGTAAGGCCAGGCTATCACCCGCAGGGATAACATTTACAGCTATGGTGGTGCTGAACTGAGGGTCCAGGAAAGTGATGCCCGAAATCAGCAGGTCGGAGCAACCGATATTTTTAATATAAATAGTGTCGGTTACCGAAGCGGTATTCACTACTCCAAAGTCAATGCAATCCACAGAGACCTTTATCTCGGGTTTTTCCACTACGGTAAGAACAACAGGAATACGGTAATTGGGGTTACCGGGATCATTGGATTCCATCACCAGTGTGGAAGTGTGCACTCCCATGCTCAGGTTGGTGGGATCAAAGTCAATATTAACAAAGGTTACCCCACCTCCGTTAAGTGAACCTGAAGAAGGATTCTGGATGGATATCCAGGGAGTATTAGTACCCATCTTAACCTGCACAAAGTGCATGTTGAGAGAAGGCAAGGAGAATATATCCACGGCTGGAGAATTGATCATGCTTACATCCAGCTGGCCATCGCTTAACCAGGTAGAGATCAATGGGCCGGTATAATAGAAGATAGCCGTATCATTGGTTCCGGCCGTCAGGCTTTGAGCAGCATTGGCAATAACCTGGGTTCCTTCTACTTCTACGGAATAGGTTTCACCAGAACTGTCATAATCACCATTCACTACGGTGGTGAAGAAAATGGTATCTGCACTGGACGGTAGATTGGTAAAAGAGTGCAGGGTAGTGGCACCACTGGTGGTGTATACAATCCGGCTGGTATCCTGGTAGAGTTCCTGTGATTTCAGATCGTAATACAAGGTTCCCTGACCGGAATTACCAAAGGAAAATACCTCTGACTGTACTCCCAAACATTTATTGACGGTAACTCTCAGCGTATCGTTAAAGAGTAATACCTGAGAGGCTGCCAATCCCTTACCACTAACGCAGATGGCTGCCGTATCAGCATTGGTGTACAGGTAAATGGTGTCCTGGGTAAAGCTAGCTACGGAAGGAGTAAAACTGATCTGGGCCATGGCCTCTTCTCCGGGGGCAATGTGCAGGGGCAGGTTTTGAACGGAGAATTGTCCAGAAGGGGAGTTGAAACCCGTCACAAAAAGACTGTCACAACCTACGTTGCTGATCAGTGTGCTGTCCAAGCTGTTTAGTCCTATCAGCAGTGAGTCATAATCCAGGCAGGTGGTGGGAACCTGTGTTTCGGCTGCTCCGCTTACCGTAAGCTGTATGGGAATAGTGAGATTGGGGTTCAGCGGATCATTGGTGTTAACGGTAATAGAAGTAGTGTGGGTTCCCGCACTCAGCCCTACAGATTTTATCCAAATGTCCACCACCGAGCTATCGCTGGGGTTTACCTGCCCGGAATCAGGAGTAACCGTAATCCAGTTGCTGAGGCGTCCCGCATAAATCACCTCCAGGAATTTATCCATGATAGCCTGTGTAGTGGGATTGTCAATATAGTTGGTAGCCAGTCCGGTGCGGCTGGCATAGAGGAGGTAATAAATCCGGTTGGTACCATTTAAGCCGGTAATAGTGTGCTGATCAGAATCCGTATTGGAGGTGAAGTTGTGCTGTGCTGTATTAGGCTCGGGAACAATTACCAGGTGATTTACCGAAGGCTCGGATACGTTGTATACCCGTTTTACAAAACCGGTAAAAGACTGCCCCCCTATACTGCTGGTGAGTACCGTTCCATCGGCCACGCCAAACCCGTCAGCACCCAAACCTCCGCTGATATCAAACTGGCTTACCCCGTCTATATCGGCTGCGAACAACCAGATTCCAATACCCTCATAGGTGAAGTACTGTCCTTGTGGGCCAAGGTCTGTAGTGGCAGTTACCATATTGTCCGAATAATAAATATAAGGAGAGGTAGTGGTAGTTGTGGCGGTTAGCCTGTTGCCATTATCGTACATGTCATAACCACCGTCAGAAATATAGTATCCCGAGCTGCCAGTGGAAAAGTCGTACACAGAGGGGATAAGGCTGGTAATCGCAGAATACTGGTTTCTGAAGGTGTCCAGTATTTCCTGTAGGCTGAGGCCTTCACTGCCGCCAATCCTGTAATCCAGGTTCCCCAGGCCGTTATTGTATATAGTGCGTTGTACCAGTAGAGAGTCATTACAGCTGCTAAGGCTTACGTTGATAGCGGAAGTGTCCATCGAAATAGCTGGTGCGGGCAGTGCAAAGCCCTTCAGGCATATAGATAGCGTAGTATCATTACTCAGTATGGAGATAGTGTCATGAATAAGACCCAGGTTGGTAGTGGGGGCAAACTGCACTTGTATGTAGGTGGAATCATCCGGAGCCAGGGTGATGGGTGATGACAGGATGTTAAACTCCGATGTACTGTTGTTGTAGGCGGTTATGTTGAGGTCCCCACAACCGTCATTGTAAACCAGGATAGAATCGCTTACCGTGGTATTAGCCATTATCGTATCCATATCCAGGCAACTCACATTGCTTACAATATTGGGGATACCCGTGAGGTGTAGCACCACTGGGAAAGAGTATACAGGATTAGCCGGGTCATTGGATTGAAGGTTGGCTGTAAAGTTGTAAGTGCCGGTATTAAATCCATCCAGTCCGATCTTGCCGGTAAGTAAAATTGAGTCATTGGCCGCAATACTGCTGGTGTCAGGTGTAAAATCGATCACATTGGAGAGGGCGTAGTTGATGGAAAAATCATCTACGATCCAGTTATCATAACCCGAACCGCTGTTTTGGTTCTGAATAAGACGGAATTTTACCTGGGAGCCCTGTGCAGCGGTTGGAATAGGTTCACTTACCACCAGGTCCGTATTGAGGGAGCTGATGTAATGATAACTGATGTTGGTCCAGGTAAGACCATTGTTAGTGGAATAATCAATATAGATTCCTTCCCCGTTATCGGCCAGTTCACAATTGGACTGGTTCATGGTAAAATCAATGGTTCCGCCTCCGGCTATATTCAAAGGTACGGTTTCAATGTAGCGCTGTCCTGATCCTTCAAATATCAAGGATTTATTGCCGGATATGATTCCGCAGAAACTGCCGTTGCTGACATTGAAGCTGTACCCACTCCACAGGTTTGGATCAGGTACGCTGCTCTCAAAGTTATCAGATAAATTGCTGTTCACATTAGAGCGTGCAGACCAGTTCAGTTGTCCTTGTCCGTTGTTGATAAGCCAGGCCGAGAATTGTACACTATCCCCGCATCCCTGGTGATAAATATGGTAGGTGGCAGAGTCTGTGGTTATAGCTGGAATCGGATTGGCCTGGCCGGTAATACAGATGTGAGCCGTGGTATCCGGACCATTCAGGTATAAAGTGTCATTGTAAGAACCTAAGGCGCTGGCAGCAAGGGTTACGTGTACGTATAGGCTGTCTCCGGGGCCCAGATCTACGGGAGCAAGAGAAGAACTGATGTCCGTGCTGGTGCTGGTAGTGCCGGTAATATTCAAGGTGTCGCAACCCGAATTCCATACTAGTACAGAGTCAGTTACAGCATAACCCGGGAAGATATTACCATAGGTAATGCACGAACGATCCTGGTTGAGATCTGCGGAACCCGTAACGATTAGTTTTACAGGTACCGTCTTGCCATCCAGTGCTGTGTCATTAGAAGAAATGATGAAATCCAGCCAGTAGGTGCCGGCTACCAGATCTGAAGCATTGGCATTGATAAAAATAACGTTGGAAGACCCATTACCCAGAGTGCCGGTGGTGGGGTTAAAACTTACCTTGTTAAGCAGGTCATTACCCGATATCTGAACATTGTCCACGGCAAAATCACTGAA
>CETZ01264363.1_pt1 | contig 16466 bp, 12 predicted proteins | sample 531441 | NCBI WGS metagenome assembly CETZ01 (sample SAMEA2623098, study PRJEB7988) | marine metagenome | isolation source: saline water (ENVO:00002010), including | reverse complement strand
ACACCATTACCTTATCCGGAAATATCTCAGGCGGTTTCAGGGGGATCGTAGAAATTCAGGGAACTACAACCTTTGCAACCAATGGTCTGATCACAATATCTGCTCCTTCAGCAAGCTCCTTTGGGCAGGTAACCGGCACCGGAACTGTTAATGGTAACATTTCTATGCAGGCTTTCCTGGATGCCTCAACCGGACGGTACTTTTACCTGGGCTCACCCTTTACAAATGCCGTACTCTCAGATTTCAAAGAGTCCGGAGCCATCATGGTATCGTCTAGCTCCTCACAAGGTACCGCTTGGGAGTGGGACGCTGCTAACGCGGAATGGGATCCTGCCGGAGGTGGTAACCTGGCCAATGTAGCTACCCGCGGAAGAGGCTATGCCATGTATGCCGGTATGAACGGCAGCTACGGCCCTTTCCTGATTGATGACGGGGACCGTACCGGAACCGTGAGTATTTCAGGCACTATTTCCAATGATGCCACTGTAAACGTAGGTTTAAGTTACAACGATGGACAAGCCGCAGGAGTAAGCTTTGTAGGGGGAAGCGGGGTTTCGGCTACCGAAGGCTGGAACCTGGTGGCTAACCCTTATGCGGCTATATACGATTGGGAGGGACAGGCCATTCCAGCGGACATGAGCTCGGCTATTTATCGCTTTAACGGCACCAACTATTCAGCTTATACCAAGGGAGCCGGTTCGGCTTCACGCTACATTGCCCCCTTCCAGGCGTTCTTTGTTCAGCTCACCGCCAATAATCCCACTAACCTGGTCTTTGACCGTGACAATCGGGCACCTACTCAACCAGCTACACGTTCCAAAACTGCTGCTTATAGCATAGATGGTGCAGACCTTCACATTGAGGGTATGGGCGGTAATGTATACGATGATCTGTTTGTAGGTTTTGAAACCAATAGCACTTCCGGTTTTGACAATGACTGGGATGCACGAAAACTTTTGAATAAGGGAATTACGCCCAACCTGTATGTACAGTTCGGGCCTGAGGCCTATTCAGTGTGCCGTGTGCCATTTACGGGACCGCGATCATTCCCCTTGAAGTTGGATTATGTTCAGGATGGGGATGTGATGTCCATCAGCGCAGACCTCTCCAGCTTGAGTTCTTTTGGTAAACTTACCTTGGAGGACCGTAAACGTAATGTGATGCATGACCTTTCCACAGATTACACTTTTACCCAGGATAATGGCTTTGGGCCGGATCGTTTCATACTACATTTCAGCCAGCCTTCCATTGGCATTGAGGAGCCGAAGGAGCCTACTATGGTGTACGGTTATGCCGATGATAACGGCCTGAATGTGGAACTGGGTATTTTACACGATGCCACGGTAGAAGTGTACAACCTGGCAGGGCAATTGATTGAAAGGGGAACCAGTCTCAACGGTAAGGCCACCTTCCCTATTGAGAAAAACGGGCTTTATCTCCTTAAGGTTACAGCAAAGGATTTCTCCCAATCCCTTAAAGTTATCCGATAACCCCTAAACGCTTGATTATGAAAAATTTCACAAAATACACGCTTACCCTTGCCCTCCTGATTATATTAACATTACCGGCCTTCAGCCAACCCGAAGATCCGGATGCCCCAACCCCCTTCGGCTTTGTTGAATTGCTGATTGGGGCCGGGGCACTGTACGGTGGAAAGAAAATGTATAACCAAAAGAAAACGCGGGAGTAAAACCTGTGACCCCTGATAACTTAAATCCCGGTAAACTTCAAATCTGCCGGGATTTTATTTTAGCGCCCCTGCCTTACAGCTGAAATACGGCTCCACGCTTCTCACCGCAAGGCATGCGTAGTTTATTGTTTACCAGCTCAGGAATAACACGTGGTTTCGCACTTTCCCTATAAGTCGTTTTTCCAAAACCGGATCAACACTCTAACGGACGGATAGGACTGCACAAACGCTTTATCTTCCTCCAGACCTTTAGGAAGGTCGGTCTTCCGAAAAATATGCTTTTAGGGGAGAGACCAATAATGGAGAAGACACAAAGGGTACAGATCAATAGGTATTTCACTACCTGTAAAATGAGTACTCCTAGGTATTCTCTTAACTACCAATTAGTAATTGATTTGTCTGCTCTTGTAGCAACAATGCGCTTTATGACAAAATCATTACTTAAAATGGGTGCAATAGCCTTATGCATGGCATCCTCAACATATGGATTAGCTCAAAACTGGATCAAAACCGGGGCCTCACAGGCAGCCATAGGCGCCAATGCGGCCGGGTTTGTGGCCTGTAGCCTTAATGACACCATCTATGCTTCTGCCCCCGGCAATAACGTTTACAATAATTTTGTTTACTCCACCGATAAAGGAGTAAGCTGGAGCACCTCGCACTCCATACTTGAAACAGACTATGGCAGAATTGGTCAGCTAGTAGCTGTAAACGATCGTGTATATGCCGCAGTGAAGTTGCCTTCCAATGACTATTTATACTATTACTCTATTGATAATGGTACAAACTGGGTAATGGATACCGTGGGACTCCCTCATTACTATGGCATGCCCACCGCTCAAAAAGATGCTTTCAGGCTAAAACAAATGGGGAGTAACCATATTCTTGCTTTCAATGGCTTAGGCATTACAGGAGCTTACATCAAGCAGATCGGGGATCCTGCATGGCATGAAATATTTCCAGTAACCGGCAAATCCCATCAGGATTTTACCTGGATGGGAAATACATGGTTTACCATTAAGGTATCCGGGTTAAACGACCCTGAAAAGCTGATGAAGTCTACGGATAACGGTGCCAGCTGGAGTGCGTTAAACTTTACGGGCTTACCAGCGGGTTTTACCCCTACCTTTTTAGAAAGCAATCACACAGATAAGCTTTACATGACCGGAGGCATTGCGGGAAAAGAGGCCAATGCTATTTATTATTCCACAGATGGTGGAAACACCTGGGCCAATACAAACGCCTCTGCTGTGTACACGGATACCAATGCCACTGCCATGGATTTATTTGCCATTGAAGATTATGTAGTTGCCAAGTACACTTATATGAGTGGGGATTCTGTACCCAGATATCTCATTTCCTCAACCAACACTCCCAACTTTTCCTTTGGAGATCCATCAGGCTTTACCCCTACTAATCCTGCCATGTATCAATGGATTTCGGGTCCTCTGCACTTTTTTAATGCCGGAGATGCCCTTTTAGCTGTGCATTTAGATGGTATCTATTCTTCAAAGCCAGGCTTTACAGGGGGACCTGTTTCCCTTACAGATATTTCAGCGGCTTCTTTCAAATTTTACCCAAACCCTATAAGGGATCATCTTATAATAGAAAACTCCCAACCTTTTAAGTGGCGTATTATAAGCCTTGCCGGACAAGAAATGATCAACGGATATTCCGATGGTTTGCAAGACCACGCAGATCTCTCGCTGCTGCATAAAGGGGTCTATCTCTTAGTAATTAATGATAATCAGGCCTGTAAAATCATTAAGGATTAACGAAATAACAATTGTTCCCCGGTAACGTCCTAAGCTAGGTTGTCTGGTTTTTGACGTTGTGGAACGATATAACAAGCTCAGGCGGCACTTGGTCCCGTTTGGGCTTTTTTTAAGGGATAAGAGTGTTTATATGAGGCCAAACAAGCTTGGTCAAACCGGAAGGATAAAGCAGAATAACCCTTACAGCTCATAGCAGCTTCCTCCTATTCCATTACAAGCCTTATACTTAGAGGCAGAGTATCTTTTTTAGGCAAATACTATATTCGTGCAACATGCGGATACTCTATTGCCTTTGTTTAATGTGCATGGCCTTTACCCTGCCTGCTGTTACCCCCTGGAAAAACCTGGGAAAGGTTTCAGGTCCCGAAGTTTCAAGGCTCCTCATTCCCTATTTTAATTCGCATATCCTTAATCAGGACTCTGTAACCGCCCTCAAAACCCTTGACTCATTACTGGCTTCAGCCCGCCATTCACCTAAGCCACATATGGAAGTTACTGCATTGAGCCTTAAGGGAGTCTACTATCAATCCCGGATGCCCCGGGGGTTTACGCGAGCCGAAATTTACTTTCAGCAGGCCATGGAAACCGCTCACCAATACGGTTTGGAAGTTCCAGAGACCGTGGCCCGGCATAACCTCGGCTACGTACAATGCAGGGGAGGAAATTATAATGAAGGCCTTAAGAACCTGTTGGCAGCTGAAAGTGATATGCAGCGCCTGGGTGCCGAAAACGTACCGGATTACGAAAGGCACCTTTACGACCGCGCCAAGATATATCTGGACTTTGGGTATTATGAAAAGGCGGAGCAGTACCTACGGCAATCGCTTAAACTTACTTCCTCCGAAAGTATGCGACAGCGTATTTATAATGCCTTTGGCATTGTATATTCCGAATGGGGCAAGGAAGATAAAGCCGAAGAAAGCTTGCGGTCAATGTTACAGTCCGCCAAAAAAAATTCCGACACGGTAGCTATAGCAGCCGCCAGCACCAATCTCGGCATTGCCTACCTCAACCGTGGAAACGCCTCAGAAGCCCGTCCATTGCTTGAAGCTGGCTACGCACTGATGGCCAAATGGGAGGGTTGGCACATCCAATTGGTGGCTTTACAGGCCCGTGCGCAGCTTGATATAAAGGAGAACTTCCTGGAAAAGGCCAGGCCTGACCTGCAAAAAGCCTCCGTATTGCTTAGAAAATACCAGATCCATGACCTGGATGCCTGGCACACCTATTACCAATTACGGTCCAACTGGCACAAAAAATCCGGTAATTTCCGGCAAGCTTCCCTTTACCAGGACTCCCTGGCTGATATTAAGGACAGCATCCTGCAAATCCGTAAGACCAGCCAGCTTGCCAATATTGAAACCCAACTCATGGCTGAGCGCTACGCTATGAATATAAAGCTCCTGCAACAAGGGGAAAAGTGGCAGCGCACCCTGCGGAATATTATCACTATCGGGGCCGCCCTGGTAATAGCTTTGCTCCTGGTATGGGGCTACCGCTTTCAAAAACAACAGAAGCGCAAACACCAGCACCTGGAAAAGGAAAAAAGAGAAGCGCTGGAACGTCTGGGTGACCTGCGGAAGCGGGTACAATCCAACAACCAGATCATCGAGGAACTTCGTAAAAAACAATCTTCGCGTAAGCCGGACCAGGAAAGCTTACCGGACAGAAAGGTGGTGGAACAGCTGCATCAAACCATCATCTTAACGGAAAAGGACTGGCAGGAATTCAAACAGCTTTTTGAACGGGCCTATCCCCGCTTTCTTCAGGGTTTAGCCGTAAAACACCCTTCTCTTACCGAGGCGGAAATACGCTTGTTGGCCCTGATCAAACTCAATCTTTCGGTCAATGAGATGGCCGCTATGCTGGGCATACTCCCCCAATCCGTGCGAAAGACGCGACAACGCCTGATGAAAAAGCTGGGGCTCGAAGACCCTAAAGCGCTGCCGGCCTTTCTGAATGGTCTTCGATAAAGGCCTCTACAAGCGTTGGCCAAAGCTAAACCGGCTTCTTTGTCTCTTTTTTGTCGCCCCTTTTCCTGTCCAAAAGTTCCAAATCCCTGCTATCATTGTTGGCATGTTTACTAAAACCCTAATCCTATGAACAAAAAACAACTACCCCCTTTTCAGGTGGCTGCAAAACTTCTTGTTTTGTGTATCTGTAGCCTATTGACCCAATCCTCTTTTGCTCAATTATCTCTCAACTGGGGAACCGGCCTGGGAAACATCAATCAAGATTTTTCCAACTCCATGGTGGTGGACGCTACCGGGAATATATACATCAGTGGATATATTTCAGATACCGTTGACTTTGACCCTTCTGTTAATCAGTTGCTCCTGGGCTCTGATATGGCACCCGATGCCTTTTTAGCTAAATATGATCCCTCAGGAAACCTGATATGGGCCAAGCACATTGAAGGTTCTACCATGCCTGTATTCAGTGAAGACATAGCCGTTGACAGCCAGGGTGATGTGTATCTTACCGGCTACTTTGGCGGCACCGTTGACTTTGACCCGGGAACGGCCACCAGTAACCTTACGGCTTCCGGACCCTTTGATGTATACCTGGTGAAGATTGATGCCAGCGGTAATTTCCAGTGGGCACATAACTTTGGAGGTCCCTCGGCCGACTTTGGCTATGGGCTTGCCACAGATGCTTCTGACCATGTGATCATTACCGGCTACTACCTCGGTAGTGCGGATTTTGACCCTTCTGCCAACACCGCCACGCTTAACTCTGTGGGCAACAGCCCCGATGCCTACCTGGCGAAATATACATCCAGTGGAGCCCTGGTGTGGGCAAACAGCCTGGGAGGGTCTGTGCAGGACCAGGGAAATGCGATAGCCACCGATGACCAGGACAACATCTATGTAACCGGTTTTTTTGGTTCTTCGGCAGATTTTGACCCCTCTGCCGGCACCGCTAATCTCACCTCTGCAGGGGCAGCGGATATTTTCCTGGCCAAATATGCCCCAAACGGAAATTACGTATGGGCCATAGGCGCAGGAGGAACTGATGACGACAAGAGTCAAGATATAACTTTGGATGACAATGGTAATATTTACATCGCAGGATCCTTTAAGGCAACCGCCCAGTTTGATCCGGCAGGAAGCGCTTCCGCACTGGTATCGTCCGGTGACAAGGACCTCTTTTTGGCCAAATATCGCTCAGGGGGAAGTCTGGCCTGGGCGCTGTCCGCAGGATCTTCTACAACAGATATAGCCAATGCCGTAGCTATTGATTCGGTAGGCAACGTTCTGCTTAGTGGGTCTTTTGCCGGTGCCGTGGGTTTTGACCCTTCCAACCTCAGCAATACCCTTGCCTCACTGGGTTCTTCCGATATTTTTATGGCCTGCTATGATTCGCTGGGCTACTACTCCTGGGCCTACAGCATTGGAGGTACAGGAGAGGACGAAAGCTATGGTATAACTTCCAAAGGTTCTACCTTATACCTTGCAGGCTCGTACGAAAGTACTATGGATATAGACCCTTCTTCACTTACCAGCACCATTAGCTCTGCCGGTAACAAGGATATTTTTATGGCGAGTTATACCATTTCCTGCCTATCGGTATCAACAACTAACTTAAAAGATACGATCTGTAAAGGCGACAGCTACGTACTGGGTAGCCAAACGCTGCGCCAGGCCGGTAGTTATACCGAAGTCTTTAATGCATCCAACGGTTGTGACTCCATTGTAAACCTTGAGCTTGCTATAGACTCCGTTCCGGTTTCAGTAAGTCGCAACGCAACCGTGCTTAGCGCGGTACCAGGCGTATCCGGCACCCCCTCCTATCAATGGATAGATTGTGACACTCAAACGGAGATCAACGGGGAAACCAACGTGGACTACACCATTACTGCCAACGGTAATTATGCCGTAGTGGCTACCCTGAACGGCTGTTCGGATACATCCGCATGCTATTCCGTATTTGACTTTAGTATGGGTGAGATGCAGGCCAATAAATTGATCCGCATGTTCCCCAATCCTACTTCCGGAGAGTCTACAGTTGAAGCTATGGAACCGCTTACCCTGAACATCTTTAACACCCGTGGGCAAAAGGTATACAGTGTTGCCCTGGGAGCCGGAAAGTCCGTTCTCAGTCTGGAGCACCTCAGTGCCGGGATTTACTATGTCCACTTTTCTGAGAAAGAACTCCCTCTTAAACTTCTGGTGACCAGACCTTAGTTTCCAAATAGGTTAAGTAAATAGGCTATACGTCAACCAGAGATCCCATTGCCTTCCCGGTACATGGGATCTTTCCTTTTTCTTCCCCTGTTATTCTTTTACCTGCCCGTGTTTTGTTCTCTAAACTTTTGTGCAATTCCACCCCTTGGTCAGGGCCTTTACCTTTCCGTACATTCTCCATCTTCAGGAAGGCCGCATCCCCTGATTATTGCTAAATTCGCAGCTCTTTAAAAATGAGCTATTCATGTCTAAGCTATATCCGGAATTCAAGCACCTGAACACTTCCGCAATAAGCCGGGAGATACTGCAGTATTGGAAGGAAAACGGAACTTTTGAAGAGAGCATTTCCTCCCGTGAGGGAAAGCCCACGTATACTTTTTACGAAGGGCCTCCTTCCGCTAACGGAATGCCAGGGATCCACCACGTAATGGCGCGCGCCATCAAGGATATCTTTTGCCGCTTTAAAACCCTGGATGGTTACCAGGTAAAACGCAAGGCTGGTTGGGATACCCACGGACTTCCCGTGGAGCTGGGTGTGGAAAAGGAAATGGGCATCACCAAAGAAGACATTGGAACTAAAATTTCGGTGGAAGAATACAACGAGGCCTGCAAAAAGGCCGTGATGCGCTACACCGGCAAATGGAATGAGCTGACCGAGATAATGGGCTACTGGGTGGATATGGGCGACCCCTACGTTACCTACAAACCCAAATACATGGAAAGTGTATGGTGGCTGCTGAAACAGCTGTGGGAGAAAGACCTGATCTATAAAGGCTACACCATTCAGCCGTACTCCCCCAAGGCTGGTACCGGGCTGAGCTCCCACGAGATCAACATGCCGGGCGCCTACCGCGATGTCACCGACACCACCATAATTGCGCAATTCCCCGTGCTTCGCGATGAACGTTTTGAAAAGACCTTTGGCGAAGCCGCACAAACAACCGATAAGGTATATTTCCTGGCCTGGACCACCACGCCCTGGACCTTGCCTTCCAACACAGCACTTACCGTAGGCAAGAGCATTGTGTACGTAATGGTGGAAACCTTTAACCAGTACACCCACGAACCCCAGAAGGTGGTGCTTGCCAAAAACCTGCTCGGAAAATACTTCAAGGAAGATCAAAAAGACCAGCCCCTGGGCGATTACGATGGCCAGGGTAAGAACATTCCCTGGACCATTGTTTGGGAAGGCCTCGGCTCTGACCTGCTGGAAATGCGTTATGAGCAATTGCTGCCTTATACACTTCCCTATGAAAACCCTGAAAACGCCTTCCGCGTGATCAGCGGTGATTTTGTGACCACTGAAGACGGTACGGGCATCGTGCATACCGCCCCCACTTTTGGGGCCGATGATGCTAAAGTAGCCCGGGAAGCAATGCCGCCCGTGCCACCCATGCTGGTGCTGGATGACAATGACAACCCTGTGCCGCTGGTAGACCTGCAGGGCCGTTTCAGGAAGCAGATGGGCGAACATGCCGGCAAGTATGTCAAGAACGAATATTACAACGATGGTGAAGCCCCCGAGAAATCCGTGGACGTGGAAATTGCCATCCGCCTCAAAGAAGAGAACAAGGCCTTCAAAGTAGAAAAATACGTACACAGTTACCCACACTGCTGGCGTACCGATAAGCCGGTATTGTATTATCCGCTGGACAGTTGGTTTATTCGCGTAACTGCTAAAAAAGAACGCCTGGTTGAACTCAATAAAACCATCAACTGGAAACCCAGATCAACCGGTGAGGGCCGCTTTGGAAACTGGTTGGAAAACGCCAATGACTGGAATCTAAGCCGTTCACGTTACTGGGGTATTCCATTGCCCATCTGGAGCACAGAAGACGGTACCGAGCGCAAGATATTCGGTAGCGTGGAAGAATTGAAAGCCGCCTGCGATGAAGCGGTGAAAGCCGGTTTGATGGATTCCCATCCCTTTGAGGAATTTGAAGCCGGTAACCTGTCCGATGAGAATTACGATACCGTTGACCTTCACCGCCACGTGGTGGATAAGATCGTATTGAGATCTTCTGCAGGGTTGCCTATGAAGCGCGAAGCTGACCTGATAGATGTGTGGTTTGACAGTGGTTCCATGCCGTATGCACAGTGGCATTATCCTTTTGAAAACAAGGAGACCTTCAACGACCTGTACCCGGCCGATTTTATTGCGGAAGGTGTGGATCAGACCCGCGGATGGTTCTACACCCTGCACGCCATCGCTACCCTGGTTTTTGACTCGGTGGCGTATAAAAATGTGGTGAGCAACGGGCTGGTGCTCGACAAGAACGGACAGAAAATGTCCAAACGCCTGGGCAATGCCGTAGACCCCTTTGAAACCATTGAAAAATACGGGGCAGATCCTGTACGCTGGTACATGATCACCAACGCTCAACCCTGGGATAACCTTAAGTTTGACCTGGAAGGTATTGCGGAAGTGCAGCGCAAGTTCTTTGGCACCCTGTACAATACCTATTCCTTCTACGCCCTGTACGCCAATATTGATGAATTCAAGTGGGATTCGGCCAACCTTACAGAGGTAAAGGATCGCCCTGAACTGGACCGTTGGATACTGTCCAGGCTGCAGGTATTGAAGCAAACCGTACGCAACAGTTTCAATGATTACGAGCCCACCCGTGCGGGCCGTGCCATTTCCGAGTTTGTAGATGAAGAACTCAGCAACTGGTACGTGCGCCTGTGCCGCAGGCGTTTCTGGAAAGGAGAAATGAGTACCGACAAGCGTATGGCTTATGAAACGCTGTACGAGTGTTTATACACTATCAGTCAGTTAATGAGCCCCATTGCTCCCTTCTTTGCCGATTGGTTGTACCAGAACCTCACGGAGCATTTGCCCGAAGGCAATAAGGAAAAATCAGTACACCTAAGCTATCTCGCAGAAGCAAAAACCGCTTTGATCGATGAGCACCTCAATGACCGTATGGAAATGGCACAGCAACTAAGTTCCATGGTGTTCTCCCTGCGGAAAAAGGAAAATATCAAGGTGCGCCAGCCTTTACACAAAATGATGGTGCCCGCCCTGAAACCCGAGACTGTAGAGCTCATCGAAAGCATACAGGGTATTGTGCTTTCTGAAGTGAATGTGAAAGAGCTGGAGATACTTACCGATGTATCAGGCGTACTTGTGAAAAAGGCCAAACCCGACTTTAAAAAGCTGGGGCCACGCTACGGCAAGCTGATGAAACAAATAGCGGGTGCAGTAGCTCAGTTTGACCAGGAGGATATAGCCCGTTATGAATCGCAAGGCGTGTATAGCCTGGAGCTCAACGGGGAAAAAGTAGAACTGGAAGGTGGTGACCTGGAAATAAGCACGGAGGACATTCCGGGGTGGCTGGTAATGACCGAAAATGGCGTTACGGTAGCTTTGGATATCACAATTTCGGAAGAATTGCGTTATGAAGGCATTGCCCGCGAACTGGTGAACCGCATCCAGAACCTCCGCAAGGATTCTGGTCTGGAGGTGACAGACCGTATCGAGGTGCAGGTACAAAAAAGTGGTATATTGGAAGATGCAATTATTCAGAATAAAAATTACATCACCAGTGAAACATTAGCCGAGAAGCTGGAGTTAGTAAGCGATCTCCGCGATGGAACGGAGGTGGAATTTGATGATGTGAAAACCCAAATTGCCTTGACCAAAATCTAACTTATATTAATTTATATATTTGGGCGCTTTTTTATGAAAGTGCTCAATATAAGCTCATTATAAAAGACTAAATGCTATGGCTGAAGAAGAAAAAGTAAGATACTCCGATAAGGAGTTGGCCGAATTTAAAGCAATCATTGAAGAGAAAAAAGTTAAAGCGGAACACGACCTGGCCCTGCTGAAGGAAACCTTCGCCAACGACAGGGATAACGGTACCGATGACACGTCTCCTACCTTCAAGGCTTTTGAAGAGGGAAGTGATGTGATGAGTAAAGAAGCGAACAGCCAGCTGGCCGTTCGTCAGGAAAAGTTCATCCGCGACCTCAAAAATGCGCTTATCCGCATCGAGAATAAGACCTACGGTATTTGCCGCGTAACCGGCAAGCTCATCGACAAAGAACGTCTCAAACTGGTTCCTCACGCCACCTTGAGCATTGAAGCTAAGAACCGCCAATAAATAAGGTTTGAAAAGAGCCTCCCTTATTATCCTGGCTGTCCTGCTGGCAGACCAGATCCTTAAGATTTGGATCAAAACCCACATGTTTATAGGCCAGGAGTACGAGATTGCCGACTGGTTTATTATTCACTTTACCGAAAACCCGGGCATGGCCTTTGGGCTTGAGTTTGGTGGTAACTGGGGTAAACTGGCGCTCAGCGTATTCCGTATTATCACGGTAGGTGTTATTTTCATTTGGCTAAAGCGTTTAGCGGAACAAAATGCCAAACCTATAGCCATTGTTTCCGTATCGCTCATCTTTGCCGGGGCTCTTGGCAATATCCTGGACTCCGCTTTTTACGGACTGCTATTCAGTGAAAGCAACAGCCAGGTAGCCACTTTCCTTCCTCCTGAAGGAGGCTATGCCGGCTTCCTGCACGGCCACGTGGTGGATATGTTCTATTTCCCCCTTTTCAGAGGATACCTTCCGGAGTGGTTACCTTTTTGGGGCGGTGACTATTTCATCTTCTTCCGACCTATATTTAACCTTGCTGACGCCTCCATTTCGGTGGGTGTAGGGTTGTTACTGCTTTTCCAGAAAACCGTTTTTGCCGCTGATAAAAAAGAGCCTCAGGAAGCCACTTCCTAAGCGGCACGTACTGATTGGTTTGGTGACATAAATAAAAAACCCGGCCAGAGCCGGGTTTCAGGTTACATGATATCTTGACCTAGTTTATGACAAGGTTATAGGCTCCATTCCACGTCAAATTATAGTTGTTTCCATTACATGAATAAGACACGGTAATAGGAAAGCTGGAACAACTGGGTACCGGTACGGCAATCTTAGCGTAGCCTGAGCAACCGCTACTTGGTTTAGCATAAACCTCGGTAAGTAAAGCGCCACAAGCCGCAGGACTGTTTGCGGTGCTTCCGGCCCCTACATAAAAGCCTGTTTCACAATCTATGTTACAACCCGTATCATAGTAGATCGGAAAAACAACCCAGGTCACCCCCGTATTATTCGTGGCGGTCATGGTTTGCGCAGAGGCGAGCTGAGTAGAGGCCAGGATAAGGCCAAAAGCAATCAATAGAGTTTTCATGATAAATTGATTTAAATTAATACTTGCATTAAAGTACGAATAGAGCCTGGGATATTTTTGGCTTTTCCACTCTTCTTTTTAGTGCTTGCCCGTACTTATTTCACCGACACTTAAAGTCATTTAAGCTTGAAAATTTGTTATACCTATTATTTATAGGTATGTTTGTTTATGGCCGGTTCGCAACTACTCAAAGGCACTTTAGCCACCATACTTCTTAAACTTTTGGCCGACAATGGCCGGATGTACGGCTATGAGATCATCCGAAACATCCGCCAACTTTCCAATGAGCAGATCAACATAACCGAAGGCGCTCTTTACCCGGCCCTGCATAAGCTGGAGGCCCAGGGCTTTTTAGAGATCGAACTGGAACAGGTGGATAACCGTACCCGAAAATACTATAAGCTGAGTAAAAAAGGGGAACGAGCCACCGTAGATAAACTGGAAGAACTACAGGCCTTCCTGCAGAGTATCAGTGGAATTTTATCTCCCCGCTTAGCATGACCAAAGAAGAAGTCAGCGCTATACGCAGGTACCTTCGTAATAACGGGGTTAAATACTATGACGTTCAGGCCGAATTGATCGACCATTTTGCCACCGCTGTGGAAGAACAGCAAAAGGAAGACCCTTCCATTCCCTTTAAAGTAGCATTGTTAAAAGCACACCGTGAGTTTGGTGGTCGGAAAGGCTTTAACGATTATCGTGATGCTGCCCTGAAGCGCGTTAAAAAGAAGATTACATCCGTTTTGCTCAACAGCATGTTGAGCTTCCTCGGTTGGCCCTTGCTTATCCTTACCTTTACCATTGCGTTGGCCTGGCACTTCTATTTACAATGGATACCGGAAGGAACCATGTTCTGGCCCCATCTGCTGGTCTTCCAGGCTCTGGCCGCACTGAGCGTGTGGCACAACCACCAACGCCTTAAAAGCATCCCTCTTTACCTTACCAGGAACATCAGTGCCGGCCTGTACGGGTTTTTTTACGCCCCATTGATACTACCGGTATGTTTTGCCGTGAATACCTTTAAACTGGAATTGCATTACCACTGGATATCCCTTCTCTATTTTAGCCTGGTAAGCATTATGCTGCTGGCCGCCATCTTACTTCCTCCCCGCCTTACCGAAGAAACCCAAAAACAGTATCCTTCAATAAGCTGATACAATAATTTGATGGTCGGTAAACTTCTCTTTTCGCCAGATAGTTTAGTTTTGGAAGCATAAAATACTCATGTTGTGAAAAGCCTGATAGAGCAATTCAGCCATCATATAAAAGAAGCCCTGGAAAGCATTAAAGCATCTTCCTTTCAAGAACCTTCCCGTCCCATACATAATGTACTGATCACTGGCCTTGGAGGCTCCGGTATTGGTGGGACCATTATTGCCGGGCTGGCTTCAAATCTCTCCAAAGTACCCGTTTTGGTGAATAAGGATTACTCCATTCCGGCTTTTGTAAACGAAAACACCCTGCTTGTGGCCTGCTCCTACAGCGGTAATACGGAAGAAACTGTATGGGCCACCAAAGAAGCTTTAAAACGCGGGGCTATCATAGCCTGTATATCCTCTGGTGGTGAATTGATGAATATAGCCAGGGAAGAAAAGCTGAACCTGCTGAGCATGCAGGGAGGCAACCCTCCCCGCAGCATGTTTGCCTATTCTTTTTCCTACCTGGCCTATATCCTGGAATTTTACGGTATCGCCCGCTTCAACGTGAAAAGTGACCTGGAAAACAGCATCCGCTTATTGGAGGATTCCGAAGAGCATTGCCGCCAAACCGCCCAGCAACTGGCCCATAAGCTCAAGGGCACCATTCCGGTGATCTATGCCGTAAGCGGCCAGGCAGGCATAGCCTCCCGCTGGCGGCAGCAGTTCAATGAAAACGCCAAAATGCTGTGCTGGGAAGCGGAGATCCCGGAAATGAACCACAACGAACTGGTAGGATGGGAAGGCGGTTCCGATAACTTTGCGGCTGTATTCCTGCGTAATTCCACCGACTTTGACCGCAACCAAAAACGCATTGAGATCATTAAGGAGATCATCGGGCAAAAGACCAGCACTCTTCTGGAAATATGGAGTAAAGGAGAAACCCCCTTACAGCGCACCTTTTACCTGGTACACCTGGGCGATTGGATATCCTACTTCCTTTCTGAACTCAACCAGGTGGATATCCTGGACATCAAGTCTATAGACCGCCTGAAATCCGAACTCTCCAAAGTTCCGCACTAATGCGCCATGTGTCCTTCCGGGATCTGGGAATCATAGATTATAAAGAAGCCTGGGACCTCCAGGAAAAACTTTTCCAGGAAACCGTGCAGCGCAAATTTGACAACCGGAAACTACCGGAAGAAAACCAGCTTTCCACCCGTGATTACCTGCTCTTTTGTGAACACCCTCACGTTTACACCCTTGGAAAATCAGGACAGGAAGAGCACCTCCTCATCAATAAACAACAACTGCAGGAGGCCGGGGCCGTTTATTACAAGATCAATCGTGGAGGAGACATTACCTACCACGGGCCGGGCCAACTGGTGGGTTATCCCATACTGGACCTGGATCACTTTTTCCCCGATGTGCATAAATACCTGCGCTACCTGGAAGAGATCTTTATCAAAATGCTGGCAGATTATGGCCTGAAAGGAGAACGCTCCGGAGGGGAAACCGGGGTTTGGCTGGACGTGGGAAAACCATCGGCCCGCAAGATCCTGGCATTGGGTGTACGGGCCAGCCGTTGGGTAACCATGCACGGATGGGCCTTTAACGTTAATACGGATCTCAATTATTTTACCCACATCGTACCCTGCGGTATTGCGGATAAGGGGGTAACCTCCCTGGAAAAGGAACTCGGCTATCCGGTGCCTATGCACAACATCAGGGAGCTGGCTAAAAAGTATTTTTCCGAGATTTTTGAAGTGCAGTTAACCGGATAGCAGAATTGTTATCGGGTTAATTGTTTAATTTGTGGAGATCTAAATCCAACAACTGCTCCACCCATCAACTATTCAACAAGATGAAATTCCTACGCTTTCTCGCGGTTCTGCTGCTTATCCTTGGTCTGCTTGTTCTCGGGCTGTTCATTTCCGGCAATCAATATCTTATTAAAGGCGCATGGGCTACCTATCTGCACGGTGAAACTTCTGCCACTATTGATGATATGCGGTTCTTTGATACACGAACCATACAGGCTACCAACCCTAAGAACTGGGATAAAAGCAGCAGTTTTAACGAGAAGGAGCTCAGCGGTGAACTGCGGGAAGTTTTGGAAAAAACCCGCTCTGTTGCTTTCGTGGTGGTTAAAAACGGTGAGCTGGCCCACGAGGAGTATTGGGACGGATATAGTGATACGTCTCTTTCCAATTCCTTCTCTATGGCCAAAAGCATCACTACCCTGCTTACGCAAATTGCCATCCAGGAAGGTTTTATTACAAGCTGGGATGATGAAGTTTCCAAATACCTGCCGGAACTGGAGGGCGCCTACCGCAACGAGCTCAAGCTGATACACCTTAGCACCATGACGGCCGGCCTGCAGTGGGATGAGAACTACCACAATCCTTTTGACATAACGGCTAAAGCCTATTACGGTCCGGATATAGAACGCTTGATGCTCAACGAAGTTCCGGTGGTAAACCCTCCCGG
>CETZ01106134.1_pt1 | contig 16634 bp, 11 predicted proteins | sample 531441 | NCBI WGS metagenome assembly CETZ01 (sample SAMEA2623098, study PRJEB7988) | marine metagenome | isolation source: saline water (ENVO:00002010), including | reverse complement strand
CGGACTCTGCTGTACCATAACCGGTGATCATGTCCGCCACGGTGTATTCACGGTTAGCGGTAGGAGTGAGCTCCTCACGGGTTACCGGGAACAGTACACCTTCCTGTAGCTGTTTGATCTTTTGTTTTTTGGCTTTGCCGGTAGGGTTGTAATGGCCGGTTAGCACACCTTCCTGCGGGTGTTCAATACCCAGTTCCTGGGTAATGGGTATTACTTCATGGATCTCGTCTACGTTGAGGTCGCCCCCAGTGCCGTAGTAATTCTTGAGAAGCGGCTTTACGGCTTTGTACCAACGTTCCAGTACTCCGTTCTTACGGGGATCATTGGGATTGAAGTTGATACCGGATTTGGCTCCGCCAATGGCAGGACCGGCCACGGTAAACTTGATTTCCATAGTTTTGGCCAGGGAAAGTACTTCGTGTTCGTTCAGCCCTTCACGCATGCGTGTGCCTCCTCCGGCTGCCCCACCACGTAAAGAATTGATCACTACCCAGCCTTCCGCAATGGTTTCACTATCGTGCCAGTGAAAAACAATTTCAGCCGGCTTATTCTCGTAAATCTTAAGGAGATCTTTCATTCCATTTTATTGGTCGCGGCAAAAGTAATAAATAGGGTGGATCAGGTAGGAGGAAACGCACATTATGTAAATGTTAAGGGAGAGCTTGCTGGTTAACTGTAAATTACGCCAGCACTATGATCTTTTTGGGCCCCCGTAACTGAGACAAGTACGTTATTTTCTCCCCTCCATTTTAAAATGCCCATGAGGGCAAAAATGAGCGCCTCCTTGAACTCAATCACTTCCGGGTTGGGTAGTATCAGGTTGCTTTTACTGTCCTCGCGGATGAGCTCGATCAGGTAGTGGTTATAGGCACCTCCGCCTGTCACCAGAATGTTTTCCAACTGGTGCTTTTGCAGAGTTTTCGTAATCTGCTTTGCTATGTGATGGGCATAGCTGGCTAAAGCTTCCTGTGGGGCTGGTAATGCTTTTTCGGCCATTGGCAGAAATTGCTGATTTACCCATTCCGCACCAAGGGATTTGGGTGGAGGTTGTTGATAGTAGGGGAGTTGCGCCAGCCTGGACAGTAATTCTTCATTGGGGTCTCCTGCTCTGGCCAGTGATCCCTGGTCATCGTACGGTCTACCCAGTTTTTGTGCTTCGGAGTTGAGGATGAAGTTTACAGGACAAATGTCAAAGGCCGATCTCTTCCCGTTTTCCTCAAAAGAGATATTGGCAAAGCCACCCAGGTTGAGGCAGGCATCGTACTGGTTGAACAATAGCTGGTCACCGATGGGAACCAGTGGAGCTCCCTGTCCGCCAAGGGCCACGTCCTGTGCCCTGAAGTTGCAGACCACCGGAATGCCGAGCGCGGCAAATAGCTCTGCTCCGTTGCCTATTTGCAAAGTGTAACCTTTCTCGGGCTGGTGGAATAAGGTATGGCCGTGGGAAGCGACAAGCAGCAGTTGGGTGGGATTGATGGAATGCTCATCCATGAAGAGCTGGCAGTTACGACCCAGGTAATTTCCATAATCATGATCCAGTTCAAGGAGATCATGAGCCGAAAAATCAGGGCGAAAGCTTAGCTTCTGTATCCACTCTTTGGGATAGGGATAAGTTTGTGCATGCAGGATATGATAGCTCCATTGCCCGTCCTCCAAACGGAATTTCACGTGTGCCAGGTCTACGCCATCCAGCGAAGTGCCCGACATCAATCCAAGAACTTCATAATCCATAGGGGGTGTTTTTAACATTTTTTCTAAGGTTTGCCTTACCTTTGCACCGCTCCAAAATTAGGATTCTGAATTAAATATTGCACTCCATGAAATTTCAACTTACTGAGGAACATTTAATGATACAACAGGCTGCTCGCGACTTTGCTCAGAACGACTTGCTGCCAGGCGTAATTGAACGTGATGATAAACAACAGTTCCCTAAGGAACAGGTGAAAAAAATGGGGGAGCTCGGTTTCCTTGGCATGATGGTAAGCCCTGAATATGGCGGCAGTGGTTTGGATACTATTTCCTACGTTCTGGCTATGGAGGAAATATCAAAAATAGACGCTTCCTGCTCCGTGATTATGTCCGTAAACAACAGCCTGGTTTGCTGGGGTCTTGAAAAATACGGTACCGAAGAGCAAAAGCAGAAGTACCTGAAGCCGCTGGCTTCCGGTGAGGTCATCGGGGCTTTCTGCCTTTCGGAGCCTGAAGCTGGCTCAGATGCCACTTCACAAAAAACGACTGCTATTGATAAGGGTGATCACTACCTTCTTAATGGCACTAAAAACTGGATCACCAATGGTGGCAGCGCCTCGGTATATTTGGTAATGGCCCAAACGGATGTCGAAAAAGGACACCACGGTATCAACTGCCTTATTGTTGAACGCGAGATGGAGGGTTTTACCGTGGGTAAAAAAGAAGATAAGCTGGGCATACGTGGTTCCGACACCCATTCATTGATGTTCCAGGACGTGAAGGTTCCCAAGGAAAACCGTCTTGGAGAAGAAGGATTCGGGTTTAAGTTTGCGATGAAGGTATTGAGCGGAGGTCGTATTGGCATTGCTTCTCAGGCGCTGGGTATTGCTTCCGGTGCGTATGAACTGGCGCTTAAATACGCCAAAGAACGTAAGACTTTCGGCAAGGAGATCGGTCACCACCAGGGCATAGGCTTTAAACTGGCTGATATGGCCACCGAGATTGAAGCGGCCCGTCTTATGTGCCTCCAGGCAGCCTGGTTAAAGGATCAAGGTAAGAACTTTGACAAAGCCAGTGCCCAGGCTAAACTATTTGCCTCCAGTGTGGCTATGAGAACTACGGTGGAAGCAGTACAGGTTCACGGTGGGTATGGCTACGTTAAAGAATACCACGTGGAACGCCTGATGCGTGATGCCAAGATCACTCAGATCTATGAGGGAACTTCCGAGATCCAGAAGATCGTGATCTCCCGTGCGCTACTCCGCGATTGATCAGTAATAAACTACTATAAGTATTCCAGGGTGCGCTCCAGGCGCATCCCTCGGCTTCCTTTTATCAGAATGGTGCAGCCTTCTGGTTTTACCTGCTTCAGGTAATCCAGTAGTGCCTCGGTAGTTTCAAACTTAGTGGGATTACCGGCCGTTGTTGTCATAAAAGCTTTACCTATAAGGATAGCTTCGTTAAGATTGAGTTCCGTTAGCAATTTGGCAATGCGGTTGTGTTCCTCAGCTTCATACTCACCCAGCTCAAACATATCACCCAGTATCACCCACTTAGGATTACCCGGAAACTCCGCAAAGTTCCGTAAAGCCGCTTCCATACTGCTGGGGTTGGCATTATAAGCATCAACCACCAAAGTATTACGCTCCGTTTCTTGAACCTGTGAACGATTGTTGGTAGGATGGTAATTGGCAATAGCTTCTTGTGCTTTATCCAGGGGAACGTCAAAGTACTTGCCTATGCTTATTGCTGCTGCCAGGTTAGAGGCATTGTATTTTCCGGTAAGGTTGGACCTGAAAGCCAAGCCCTCATATTCCAGGGCAAGGAATGGATCGGCTGGATTAATGCTCTTGAAATGAAGATCATGGTCTTTTTCGTCCATTCCAAAAGTAAAACGTTCCAGCCCTTCCGTTTTCTCCATTTGAATAGGATCATCTGCATTGACCAATACCTTTTTCTGGTTGGCCCTTAAAAAAGCGTAGAGCTCTGATTTACCTTTGATCACTCCTTCCTTTCCACCAAAGCCTTCTAGGTGGGCCAGCCCGAAATTGGTGATGTATCCTATATCGGGTTTGCAGATAGAGGAAAGGAAAGCTATTTCCCCCTGGTGATTAGCGCCCATCTCAATAATAGCCATTTCATGTTCATCCCGAATGTTCAGCAGGGTAAGGGGAACACCGATATGGTTGTTGAGGTTACCTTTGGTGGCCAGAGTTTTATAGCGGCAACAGAGCACCGCATACATCAGCTCCTTAGTGGTGGTTTTACCGTTGCTGCCGGTCAACCCGATAACCGGAATACTAAGCTGCTGCCGGTGAAATTTAGCCAGTTCCTGTAGCGTGTCAAGACTGTTGTGTACCAATACCCGGTTTGGACCGGAGTATTTCTCCTCATCAATTATGGCTAGCACTGCACCATCTTCCAACGCCTGCCCGGCAAATTCATTGCCGTTGAAATTGGCACCCTTCAGGGCAAAGAAAATGCTGCCCGGAGTGATGGATCTGGTGTCAGTGGATATGCCCTTGGATGCGACAAAGGCATCATAGAGATCAGATAGTTCCATAAAAAAATCCCCCGCTTTTGTGCGGGGGACTAATTTCTTAATTATATCTGTACCGTTCGAATTTATCCCGTTTTGGTTTCTCGGGATCTTGTTCGCGTTTTTCGTCTTCGTTCTGGAATCCGAGTTTATCCATAGCACAACGGAAACCAATGTAGTCCGTAGCCTGGTCTTCTTCCAGATACCTCCGGGTGCCCGGGCTCAGCCAGTAAGCCCTGTCCTTCCAGCTACCACCTTTATATACGCGGGTGGTATTACCAACCAGGGTAGTTTGAGCGTAGTCATACATAAGGGCTTCGCCTTCGGGTACTTCCTGGTCATAGTAAATACTGGATTCCTTATCACCATCGAGGTAGTCGCGGTAATCAGAATATTGATAGTTCCTGCGGTCCAGGTTTTCTTCTTCGGTTACAGGACGAATAGGAAGCTCTCCCGGTAGACGTGCAATGGCACTGTCATCATCATACTGAGGTTCCTGTAGGACTTCAAGAGCACCGATGTCCTGATAATTCTTATCAAAAGTGGTGAACTGATTACCACGGAAAGGATTCAGGTCGGTCATATCCTCAGGGCTTAAAGGACGATATACGTCCATTACCCATTCGGCAACGTTACCGGCCATATCATACAAACCGAAATCATTAGGAGGATAGAATTTAACCTGCATAGTATATTGTGCCTGGTCATTCAGCCATCCACCAAGACCCATATAGTCACCGCGGCCTCTTTTGAAGTTGGCCAACATGTTACCACGTTCGTTTTTCTCGGGGTTGCGCATGGAAGAACCGGCCCATGTGTACTTATTTCCTTCTGCAATACGGTTGTATTTACGGGCACCGATGTTTCCGTAGGCAGCGTATTCCCACTCGGCCTCAGTCGGCAGACGATACTTGGGAAGCAGGATACCATCCTCCATACGTACCGGACGACCTTCTTTACCGTAGGCACTGTTCGGGTTGTTGTCCTTAAGACCTTTGCGGTTTTGTTGAGTATATTCACCAGGCTTGTAGAGGTAAACCTCAGTGTTGAAGTGATCGGCATCCTGTTGATCGGGGAATTCATTGAAAACACCTTCTTCAATCAGGATCTGTTCGTTAACGCGGTCGGTACGCCAGGAGCAGAACTTCATGGCCTGTATCCAGCTAACACCAACAACAGGGTAAAAGTTATAGGCCGGAAAACGGAAGTAGTTTTCCACCATTGCTTCGTTATAGGATAATTTGTCCCTCCATACCAAAGTGTCAGGCAAGGCGCTATTGTAGATCTCGGGATAATAATCGTAATCAAATACGCGCATAAGCCAGTACAGGTATTCGCGGTAATCCACGTTTGTTACCTCGTTTTCGTCAATGTAAAACGATTGCACCGTTACCTGGCGGGGAATATTATTCCAATCTTTATAAAAATCTTCTTCCACGCGGCCCATAGTGAAGGTACCTCCTTCAACAAATACAAGACCGGGGCCGGTTTGCATGCCGTCAAAATCATCATTGATACTAAAACCTCCATTATCCTTATCGTTATAGGACCAGCCGGTAGTATTACTGGTGGATCCTCCGCAGGAAGTGAGCAATGCCACACCGGCTAACGAGAGGGAACTAAACACGGTTCTAAAGTTCATAGTCTTCATCCTTCAAGATTGTGTTGTGTTCTAAAACTAAAATTTAGGACATTTTATTGCTTTGATCTGCTTCCTTCTCACCCGGCAAGGGAATTGATAAGAAAGGGATATTTCATGAGCACCACCAAGATCATTGGCAAATTGCGAAATGGTAATGTCGTAACTGTAACCTATTTTCCAGGCCAGTTCATCAGGAGCGTATCCCAACAGCACTACAATAGCATCAGGGTTGGCAGTACTGGTACGGAAGCCCAGTCCTCCTGAAATAGGACCTCTGCTGAAAGCGGTACTGAGGGTAAGTTGATCATAAGGCCCCTGAACCTGGTATACTATGTTGGGGATCAGGTAATTCTGCAGGCTATTGGAAAGTCTTTTACGGCCAAGAGGAATTGTTACCCCGGCATGCCCGGTAATTTTCATGGGCAATTTGGAGGTTTTGAAAAAACTCTCATCAGGCTGAGTAATGTGATTTACGGTGGCTCCTATGTAGAAACGTTCTGTAAACCCTAGAAATCCCACACTAAGGTCAAGATGTGAATTGACGTTATTGCCCGGAGGTAGTTCATTGGATTCCTTAACAAAACCAAAAAACGGGTCTATCTGGTCGGGGAAGGTAAAACCATCCCAGTTTATAGCTCTTTGGCGGAAAGTTGCCTGAAAACCTGTGAGGAAAGAGAACTTCCTGGACACTTTTAAATGATACGAATAAATACCGCTTACCTCCGTAGTGGACAGTGCACCGTTACCTGCTTCATCGCGAATAGCCAGTAAACCAAGCCCACCATTCAAACCGCTTACATATTGGTCATAAGAAGCTGAATACGTTTGGTAAACGTCCAGTACGGGATATTGATTACGGTAGTTGAGCGTAATTCTGGGACATTTCGAAACACCCGCAAAAGCAGGGTTCAGATATAAGGGATTGGCATAATACTGTGTAAAGTGCGCATCCTGGGCCTTAAGGCCATCCGGTGCAAACCATGCCAATACAATTATAAGAGTCAGTAATTTCTTGCCCATTCCAGTTAAGGGTTTCAAACTACAAGTATACAAATATTTTGCTGTTTGATTAAACTTTTGCGCTCCTCCCGGGAGAAGGTTACAAATAAAATGATTTTTTAGAACCTGTTCAATGAAAACTAACTTTGGCCGGAAAAATTTTGTCGTCACTTTTGTATTTTCATAATACATTGCCCGTTCAACCGTTTACCATGTACAAATTTTTACGGATGAGAAGAAGCTTATTGCTGAGTGTTGTACTGATAGTTTTTGGTTTAGTGCCCTTTAGGTTAATGGCACAACAAAAACACACTATAGAATGGTCGGAGGAAAGGAGTACCGACATTGGGAGGGCTCCCTCCTTTAAAAATGCAGTATTCACTTATGAGCAGCCGGATCTTCTGAAGTCCTGTCACGTTGAAAAGGTAGATGTGCCAGGAGAGTATGAAGTGGAAATCTCGGAGGTGACTTATACATCCGCAACAGCACAGGAACAAAGCCTTCTTCAAAATAAAGAGCTCCCCACGCAACCGCGTATTATTGAGGTAGGTTATGGTGAAAGTCAGGGCCAGGTTGAAGTCTCGTACTGCGTAACCACCTATGTTAAGCAGTCTGGTATGATCAGGAAAATAACCGGTTTCAGCACACGCCTGAAACTAAAGGGCTCTAATCTTACCGGGCGCTTGTCTGTCCAGAATTTCAAAAACACATCCGTTCTCAGTACAGATGACTGGCATAAATTCTCGGTTGAGAAAGATGGGGTCTATAAATTAACCCCGGCATTTTTGAAAGAATCAGGGGTGAAGTTGGACAATACTCCCATCAGCAGCCTGAGGGTTGCCGGAAATGGCAATGGTATATTGCCGGAGGCTAACAGCGCTCCTCGTAAGGATGATCTCCTGGATATTCCTCTTAAAGTGGTTGACGTTAATAATAATGGTTTGTTTGATGGCTCGGACTATGCCTTATTTTTTGCCCGTGGTCCGCACGTTTGGAATTATGACGCATCTGAGGATCGCTTCAGGCATACTCTGAATTTTTATAGGGATGTCAACTATTATTTTGTTTCCGTAAATAGTGGACAAGGTCTTAGAATAGCAAACCGTCCCGGCAGTTCAGCCACCCCAGATGCCGTAGTCACTACCTATGATGACTACCAATTTAAAGAGGATGACCTGGAAAACCTGGTGGGTGCGGGAAGAGTATGGGTAGGCGATGTTTTCGACTTTGACCTGGATAATAATTACGGTTTTAACTTTCCCGATCTGGTGCGATCCGTACCCGTGAATATCCTGGTACGGGCCGTGGCGCGTTCCAGTACGGCTGGTACTTTCATGGAAGTAAAACAGGCCGGTAATACGGTCATGACCATTGCCTTTGATCCTTACCAGTCCGGAGAAAACCAACCCTATGTAACCATAGGAGCGGATGAAAGCTCTTTTACCAGTGCCGCGGATAATTTCTCGCTCAACCTCCGCTATGATAACAGTCTGAACCCAACTGGTGTGGCCTGGCTGGATTACATTGAGGTTCAGGTGAAGAGAAATCTTATTTATCGGAACAACGCTTTGTTATTCAGGGATATCAATAGTGTACAAAGTGGTAATGTAACGGAATTCAGGATAGCCAACGCCAATGCCCAGACAGAGGTTTGGGACGTTACGGATATCAACCAGGCCTTTGGTATAGATGGCCAGTTAAATGGCACTGATCTTTCAATACGTATTGCCACGGACTCGCTGCGGGAAATGGTGGCTGTTAAGGGCAATGACTTCCCGGCTCCGACCAGTGTAGGAAAGGTGGAAAACCAGAATTTACATGCCATGAGTCCCATGGAGATGGTTATTGTAACCCACAAGGATTTTTTACCGGCCGCAGAACGTCTGGCGGAATTCCACGAGTCGAATGACGGAATGGAAGTAGGGGTGGTTACTACCAATGAGGTGTTTAACGAATTCAGTTCTGGAGGGCAGGATATAACGGCTATCCGCGACTTTGTACGTATGTTGTATACACGCAGCAACGGATCAGGTACGGATCTTAAATACTTGTGCCTTATGGGTGATGCCAGTTATGATTACCGGGACCGGCTTACCAATAACAATAATTTTGTTCCGGTTTGGCTGCGCCCCGGGGATTATGAGGCATTTAATCTCCAGGCCTCCAGTATCAGTGACGATTACTACGGTTACCTGGACCCTTCGGAGGGGAGCAACCTGATAACGGCATTATTGGATATCGGCATCGGAAGGGTTCCATGTGGCTCACTGGGCCAGGCCCAGGGTTTTGTGGATAAGGTAATTCACTATGCCACCGGTAATAACCGCTTTGGGGATTGGCGGAATAAAATATTGCTGATGGCGGATGACCTGGACGATCCCAGTGGCTGGGAAAGGAAGTTTGTGAATATTTCCAATTCCCTTGAGCAGGCTGCATTGCAGTCTTCCAATGCCTTCAACGTAGATAAGATATATATAGATGCCTATAAACAGGTAACCACCTCCGGAAGTGAATCCTATCCCGAAGCAAGTAAGGATATGTTCCGCAAGATCCAGCAGGGTAACCTGGTTACAAACTACATTGGTCACGGGGGCGAAATAGGTCTGGCTTCAGAAAAGTTCCTGCAGCTTTCGGATATTAATAACTGGACCAATTACGATGCAATGCCGCTCTTTCTTACCATTACCTGCGAGTTTACCCGTTTTGATGATCCCAAACGTGTATCGGCAGGGGAGCAGCTACTGTTAAATCCTGATGGGGGTGCTATTTCGTTGGTTTCCACTACCCGGGTGGTGGATGTGGAAACGGCCAGTGAGATCAATCAGAATATTTTTGACAGCCTTCTCACTCGCCCCAATAATCTACCTAAACGTCTCGGGGAGATCATTAAGGATGCTAAGAACGGAACCGGTCTGAGAAATAACCCCACCCGCCTTAAGTTCTCTCTTTTCGGTGACCCTTCCCTGAGGTTGGCCATTCCGTATTTTAGGGTGCAGACCAATGAGATCAATGGAAAACCGGTAGCCGCTGGAAATCTGGACACTTTGGAGGCGCTCAGCAAGATTACCATGAAGGGGCAGATCAATGATCTCAATGATCAGAAAATGGATGACTTTAATGGTGTTTTGAATATTTCAGTTTTTGATAAACCCACCTTGCGGCAAACCCTCAATAATGATAAAGTACTGCCTGCCCCTCAGAATTTTTCGTTGCAGAATAGTTTAATATATCGTGGTAAGGTAAATGTGATAAACGGAGACTTTAATGTAGAGTTCCTGGTGCCACTGGACATTGCCTATCAATACGGGTTTGGTAAGATCAGCTACTATGCCACCAATAATGATGTGGACGCGGCTGGTGTGTTCGATACCATTGTGGTAGGAGGCTTTAATGATAAAGCCCCTGCTGATAATACCGGCCCGGAGGTGAAACTGTATATTAATGATGAGTCTTTTGTAAGAGGCGGCATAACGAATGACAACCCTGAACTGTATGCGGTTATATCCGATTCATCGGGGGTAAATACTGTAGGTACAGGCATCGGGCATGATCTGGTTGCTGTATTGGACAATCAAACTGATCAGTCCTATGTGGTGAACGAATACTATGAAGCAGATCTTGATAGTTACCAGTCCGGATCAGTGCGTTATCCGTTCTTCGATCTGGAAGAGGGTGAGCATACTCTTAAATTAAAGGTGTTTGATGTATACAATAATTTCTCCGAGGCCGAAACGGAATTTATTGTAACCGATGATGAGGACCTGGCGCTTAAGCACGTTCTTAATTATCCTAATCCGTTTACCACCTACACCGAGTTTCAGTTTGAACACAACCGGGCCAACCAGCCTATGGATATACAAATACAGGTTTTTACCGTATCAGGGAAACTGGTAAAGACCATTAATACCACCAAAGTGCCTAATGGTAACCGGGTAACCGGTATAGCCTGGAATGGGCTGGATGACTACGGTGACAAAATTGGAAAGGGAGTTTACGTTTACCGGGTTAAAGTGAGGACCCAGGCTGATAATGTTTTGGCCGAGAAATACGAAAAACTGGTTATCTTACGTTGATCACTCATTTTGAATAATAAAACTACTTTTGTACTCCTTTTATAAATCGTCTGATGAAGAAGCTACTTTACCTTTCTTTCATTTTCTTATTAAGTATTACTGCTAAAGCGCAGTTTGAAAATATTGAAACCGAAAACGCTTATTTCGAATCTCTGCGCAGTATTACTACTGCCGTGCCCATTATTGCCATTTCACCTGATGCACGGGCCGGAGGTATGGGAGACGTGGGTGTTGCTTCTCAACCGGATATCAACTCCATTTACTGGAACCCTGCCAAACTGGCTTTTCTGGAAGACGGAACCAGGGCTTTGTCCATTTCGTATACCCCTTGGCTGAATAAGCTGGTCAACGATATTAACCTAGCCTATCTTTCCGGGGCCGTTAAGATTGGTGATAATCAGGCAGCCGCTTTGGCCATGCGTTACTTCTCACTAGGGGAGATCAACTTTAAAAGTGAACAAAATGATGACCTGGGCAGCGCTTTTCCCTATGAAATGACGTTAAATGCTGCCTACGCTCTTAAGCTTAGTCAAACGATGTCTTTGGCCGTGGGTTTACGCTATATATATAGTAACCTTACAGCCGGTAACCAGGGCTTGGGTAGCAATACCAAACCTGGGCAAACGGTGGCTACGGATATCGGCTATTATTTTACCAGCCGTGAGTATAATATGGAAGGAGGAATGCGTCAATCTTTTGCAGCCGGTTTGAATATTTCGAATGTTGGAGGCAAGATTTCCTATTCCAATGATGCATCTTCCGATTTTATCCCTACCAACCTTAGGATCGGTGGAGCCTACAACCTTCGCTTTGACAGGTATAACCGTATGTCTTTTATGGTGGATGTGAATAAGCTTTTGGTGCCTACGCCTCCCGTTCGTGAAGACGGTGATGAAGACGGAAACGGTGTTCCTGATGAGGTGATTGCCGGAAGAGATGATAATGTCAACGCCTTCCAGGGAATTTTTCAGTCCTTTAATGATGCCCCCGGAGGTTTCCGCGAAGAGCTGGAGGAAATCGTGATCAACACCGGGGTAGAGTTCTGGTATGATGACCGCTTTGCTTTCCGTGGAGGATATCAGTATGAGGATACTGAAAAAGGGGGACGTAAGTATTTCACCATTGGCCTGGGCTTGCGTTATAACGTATTCGGAATGGACTTTGCTTACCTTATTCCCGCCTCAGCTTTGGTAAAAAGCCCGCTTGAAAACACCTTGCGCTTCACCCTTCTCTTTGACTTTGAGAAGGTGGCCGCCAGTGATAATTAATTCCTGTTTGAAGAAAGTCCAAAAGACCATTGAACTATGGGAGCTTACTATGGATGAGCTCAGCCCGGATCAATATAAAGTTGTAAAGGAGGCTGAAGAAGCTCTTAAAAGTAGCTATGCACCCTATAGCCATTTTCCCGTTGGAGCAGCTATACTGCTTAAGAACGGTTCTATCATTAAAGGTTCCAACCAGGAGAATGCCGCTTATCCATCCGGTCTTTGTGCCGAACGCACCGCTCTTTTTCACTATGGAGCCGGTCAGTATAACTCCGAGATTGACTCCATTGCCGTGGTGGTTGAAAAAGAAAAGGAAGGAGAATTTCCGTTTCCATGCGGTAGTTGCCTGCAGGTGATGGTGGAATTTGCACAACGTCAAACAAGTCCGTACAATATACTGTTGTACCATCGCAAAAGTGGCAAGGTTCTGATGAGCAATACGGTTGAAAATATGCTTCCCTTTGCTTTCAGAAAAGAGCATCTGCCCGGGTAAGCTGTACCGGGCTTTTTGTTATAAATTTGCGCCCAGCCATTAATTCGAAACATACAATGCCAAAAAAGAAAATTACCAAATCAGTATATCTCAAGTGGTATGAGGATATGCTGTTCTGGAGAAAGTTTGAGGATAAAGCAGCAGCGCTGTACATTCAACAGAAGATCCGTGGTTTCCTGCATTTATATAATGGACAGGAGGCTGTATTGGCCGGTTCCTTGCTGGCCATGGAAAAAGGTGATAAAATGATCACCGCTTACCGTAATCACGTTCAGCCTATCGGTATGGGGGTAGACCCTAAAAAGATCATGGCCGAACTCATGGGAAAGGTAACCGGTACTTCTGAAGGTAATGGTGGTTCCATGCACATGTTTTCCAAAGAGCATCATTTTTACGGTGGTCATGGTATTGTAGGGGGGCAAATACCCTTAGGTGCCGGTTTGGCCTTTGCGGATAAGTATGCTGGTCGTAAAAACGTAACCTTGTGTTATATGGGTGATGGAGCGGTGCGTCAGGGATCTTTTCATGAAACCATGAACCTGGCTATGCTCTGGAATCTTCCGGTAGTATTTGTAATTGAGAATAATGGCTACGCCATGGGTACCAGTGTGGCACGTACCGCCAATCATACGGATATCTGGAAATTAGGTCTTGGGTATGAAATGCCCTGTGCTCCTGTGGACGGCATGGATCCTGTGAAGGTGTACGATGCGATGTATGAAGCTATAGATCGTGCCAGAAATGAAGGAGGTCCTACTCTTCTGGAGGTAAGAACTTATCGCTATAAAGGTCACTCCATGAGTGATGCCCAACATTACCGCACCAAGGATGAGGTGGCTGAGTACCAGAAAAAAGATCCTATTACTATTGTATTGGATGTTATTAAGGATAAAAAGTACGCCAGCAAAAAAGAAATTGAAGAGATTGATGATCGTGTAAAGGAGCTGGTAAATGAATGTGTGGAGTTTGGGGAAGAATCAGATTTTCCGGATGCCTCCAATATTTACGCTCACGTATATAAACAGGAAGATTACCCTTTCATCAAAAACCATTAATACCAAAACAGATTTTAAGAAATGGCTGAAGTTGTAAAGATGCCTCGCCTAAGCGATACCATGGAAGAAGGTACCGTGGCCAAGTGGCATAAAAAAGTAGGAGATAAAGTAAGTGAAGGCGATCTTCTGGCTGAAATTGAAACCGACAAGGCTACAATGGATTTCGAAGCCTTCCAGGAAGGAGTTCTGTTGCATATAGGTGTGGAAGAAGGTGATACTGCAGCAGTGGATTCAGTACTGGCCATATTGGGTGAGAAAGGTGAAGACATCAGTGGATTGCTTGAAGGAGGAGATTCTTCCGGATCCGACCAGAAAGAGGAGAAGCAAAAGAAGAACGATAGTTCGGATAAAGAAGAAGAGTCCGATGATGCCGAAGAGGATCATGAAGACGACAATAAAGAATCAGACAAGGACAAAGAAGTATCGGCTTCGGATGGAAGACGTTTGAAGGCATCGCCATTGGCCAAAAAACTGGCCGAAGAAAAAGGTATCGACATCAGTGATGTGGAAGGCAGTGGTGAAGGAGGTCGTATTGTAAAGCGCGACATTGATAATTATAAGCCTTCGGCTAAGGGAACGGCTGCAAAAGCTACTGCTCTGGGTGAAGAGAGTTACGAGGATGTAAAGGTTTCGCAAATGCGTAAAACCATCGCCAAGCGATTGGCGGAAAGTAAATTCACGGCTCCGCACTTCTACCTTACTTTGGATATTGACATGGAGAATGCTTCCATGGCCAGGAAAGCCATCAATGAAATGATGGAGAATAAAGTAAGCTTTAATGATCTGGTCATAAAAGCCTGCGCTGCGGCTCTTAAAAAACACCCCGCAGTGAATTCTGCCTGGCTGGGAGATAAGATTCGTAGGAATGAACATATACATATAGGAGTTGCCGTGGCTGTAGACGAAGGTCTAGTGGTCCCCGTGGTTCGTCATGCGGATATCAAAGGCTTAGCTGCTATAAATGCCGAGGTTAAGGATATGGCCGGAAAAGCTCGCAATAAGAAGCTGCCGCCAGAAGATATGGAAGGTGGAACTTTTGCCGTGTCCAACCTGGGCATGTTTGGCATTGAAGAATTCACCGCCATTATAAACCCACCCAACAGCTGCATTCTGGCTGTGGGAGCTATTCGTGAAGAACCTGTGGTTAAAAATGGCCAGATTGTAATAGGTCAACGTATGAAAGTAACCTTGAGTTGCGATCACCGTACGGTTGATGGTGCTACCGGTGCCGCATTCCTGCAAACCTTGAAAGGGATGCTGGAGAACCCTGCCGCTATGTTGGTATAGCTATCTTATAATATATATATACAGAGTCCCGCTTTAAGCGGGACTCTGTCGTTAAGGACATTTTAGTTTAGATAGTATTTTTGGGAATATGAAGAATATAGTTATTACCGGGGCCAGTAAGGGAATCGGTTTTGCAACCGCCCTGGAGTTTAATCGCCAGGGGCATAAAGTACTCGCACTGGCCCGTAATCTTGAATTACTGGAAGATCTTAAGGAACGTTCAGAAGGTAATGTCATAATTAAGCAACATGACCTTACCCAGGCCGTGGATACATTATATATAAGTAAAGAGCTCGGTGAAGTGGATGTTGTCATTCACAATGCCGGCTATTTGGTTAATAAGCCTTTCCCGGAAATATCACGGGAAGAACTTCTGCGTACTTATGAAGTAAACGTATTTGCTCCTTTTCAATTAACACAACAATTGTTGCCTTTATTAAGTAAGGAGGCACACATTATAATGATCAGTAGCATAGGGGGAGTTACAGGTTCGCAGAAATTTCCTGGACTTACGGCCTATAGTAGTAGTAAAGCAGCACAGGGTAGCCTGGCCGAAATCTTGCAGGCAGAGTATGCCGAAACGGACCTTACTTTTAATACACTTGCCCTTGGCGCGGTGCAAACGGAGATGTTGGAAGCCGCTTTTCCTTCTTACAAGGCACTTGTCAGTCCTCAGAATATGGCACAGTACATCGTGAATTTTGCTTTGACCGCTCCCCAGGTGATTCGGGGGAAAACCATATCAGTAAGCAGAACTAATCCCTGATGTAAATTTTTACCGCGGATTATCAGGTAGTTGAGAAATACTACGCTAAAATATTTCATTAGGTGCTTGCAGGTTTCAAAAGTCGGCTTACATTTGCCGCCCCATTCAGGAAAACAGAGTGGGGCGGTTCTTAAAAACGTTGAAATATTTTTTCGAAAAGACTAGGTAGAGTAAAAGAAATCACTTTATATTTGCCGCCCCGTTTGAGACAACGGAGTGTTCTTTAAAAGTGAGATGAAAAAAATTGAAAAAAGGTTTTTACCAATTCAAAAACTCATCATATCTTTGCCCTCCCGAAAATCAGAAGTCAAATAAAATTTCTGAAAAAATTTTTCGAAAAGGTTGCACGAGTCAAAATTGTTTGTACATTTGCAGCCCGAAATTTTGAAAACGGAACAGAGTTCTTAAACATATTGAAGAAGCATAAAAAAGAAGGTAAAATGCAACCTCGTCCTTTGAGCTAAATTTTCAAACAATCTTACAACGGAGAGTTTGATCCTGGCTCAGGATGAACGCTAGCGGCAGGCCTAACACATGCAAGTCGAACGGTAACAGGTCTTCGGATGCTGACGAGTGGCGCACGGGTGCGTAACGCGTATGCAACCTACCTCTATCTGGAGAATAGCCCGGAGAAATCCGGATTAATACTCCATAATATCTCAACTTCGCATGTTGATGAGATTAAAACTCCGGTGGATAGAGATGGGCATGCGTCCTATTAGCTAGTTGGTAGTGTAATAGACTACCAAGGCTACGATAGGTAGGGGGCCTGAGAGGGTGGTCCCCCACACTGGTACTGAGACACGGACCAGACTCCTACGGGAGG
>CETZ01075491.1_pt1 | contig 16634 bp, 25 predicted proteins | sample 531441 | NCBI WGS metagenome assembly CETZ01 (sample SAMEA2623098, study PRJEB7988) | marine metagenome | isolation source: saline water (ENVO:00002010), including | reverse complement strand
TATCGGTATCGCATCAAAGAACCGATCTAAAATGGTAGGAATTAAAGGCTTTCCCATATAAACACAGCACCACATGCTATTTCATACCATTTTTTATTGGCATGAACGCTCCAAGTCGATCATAAGTGGTAGGAATTAAAGAATTTCCAACATAAACACAGTACCACATGCTATTTCATACCATTTTTTATCGTTATCAACGCGCCGAAGCGATCTAAAATGGTAGGTAATACAAATTTCCTTCGCAGAAATATACGCTGGTGGCTATTACCTACCACTTATGATCGGCGTACAGCCCAATACTTATGCTTAACTAACTATCGAATTTAATTACCTCTCACTTTTGATCGCAATTTATGTGGGTAACTGTTTGATAACATATGGATATGTTGTGAATTGAAGATAATTCGTAACTTACCAAACCGATCATAAGTGGGTGGCAATAACGATCTAAATTGGGAGGATATGCCATTAATAGCGATCTAAAATGGTATGATTTCCCGATCCATAGTGGTATGTAATTGATTGAGCACCCCTGTAGGCCAGTAAAATCAATAGATTCAGGTTTTAGCTATAATTCTCTTAGATCTTGATCTTAAGATCTTGTATCTTTATCTTGTTTATTAAGGATCGTCTTACTGCAATCATATACATTGTTTTATATTGACATAGGGCATATATTTTGATATTATAAATAAAGTTACTGATGGAGATATTATGAGCAACCTCAAACATGGTTTTTACAGCAAAAATCCTCATGTAAATCCTGACAGTGTAATGCTAAAGAATACTCAGTACAAAAGTTACTTAGCAAATTATCAGAAAGACATAACTGATGTTGTTAACGGGAAGATTGTTGCTGTAGGCGTAACAGACTTAGTTGTCAGGCTAATTGACATTTCCCTACCCTATCACGAAGAGTTACTCCCTAAGTCTTCGCGAAGCCAAGCGTGGGAATATTATAGAAGCAGTGCATTCTCGGCAATTAATCGTAGCATTCGTGACAAAAGCACAGAATCGCTTATAAAAACCGTACAGGAGTTCGAGGCCGCAATTTAAATATAAAGCATCCCTGTCCTTCCCTATACAAACAAGTTATGATCGAAAGAGTCTACAGGAACAACGACGCCCCAAAACTCCTTTGCCTTCTCGATGAACAGAATCCACTCTTTTTTCGAAACTCTGCCATGTGTGCACAGCCTGCATTCTGGCTTGCCAGATAGCTGTTCTGTTATTGTATTGTGAAGATCAACGCCCATTCTTCCGAACCTTCCCACAGTAGAACCGTCTGAAGCATGAATCCATACTGCATTTTTGGAGCTTGCTACCTCTAACTCATATTCCATGAAATTGCCTTTTTTGCGATTTTTTGTTATTATAAAAAAATAATAGAATTATTCAAGGCTTATTAATTTTATCTGTTTGGTATTGACAAAACTCCCTGTTTTTGTTATTATTAGGCGATATCAATTACGGAGCATTTCTATGAACACAACGGCTTTTAAATCTGGCAACCCAGCCATTTCGGACTTCTCTTGTAAATCATTCAAGATTTTTGCTGACGACAATGACCATATAAACTGCTCCTTTACTTTATATTTTAAAGGCAAGAGAGCTGCTAGCTACACATTAGACCCTTGGAGCGGCGAATCTAAAATCACATACGTCAGCCTTGATATGAAAGATGAAATTAAGGATCATGCGAAAGCTAATGGCTTAATTGACGCCGCTAAAAATAGCTATATAGAAAGTATGAAAGAATTTTCCTCCGAAGAAAGAGCCATTCAGTTAGCTGAGGAACGAGACTTTTCTCTTGAAGATGTAATCGATGCTCTTCGATATGTTTTTCAAAGCGAGCATGAAGACAAAAAATTTAATGCCAAAATAAAACGCTTATGCAAAAACAGCATAGTAGTTGGTAACAAAGAAGAATACATTCCTTTAACTATTCGTGAAGTAAAAGACTTTTCTGAATTGAAAAAATTCAAAAACGGACAAGAGGTTTTAGAAAAGGCTTTTTCACGTGCAAAAGAACTCGTGCAGCAAAATTCATCCCTTAATTATGAAATTTTAAACACATCGGAGCAACTGGTAGAGTTAAATCTTATGTAAGCAATGTGATGTCAAAAATAAAAGATAGCCCTACTCAAAAAGGATTTCGATAGGGCTGCTTTCATTATCTAGAAAATACGCTATTATTAAAATAAATAACTAAACAACGAGAAAATCTCTAATGGACACAATAGAGAGAATTGAGCAAATAAAGAAAGATTTTGGAAATACATGCTTTTCAGTTGAGGTTATCGGAGAGGATATAGTTGTCATTTACTTACTGGCCTTTCACTGTGCTGTCATTATTAACCCTGAGCCTTTTGGCGGCTACGAACAAAGATATTGCTACCACAACCCTATCATAGCTACTATGGCAATATCTGAATTCAAAGAAAAATCCCAATGGAGATACTGGAAAAAAGACCACACTGCCAATATCAGTGTCGCCTGCGGAAATAGGCTATTCAAGCCAGAAAGCAAACACATACCAGAAGAAGCTTTTAGCGAAGTGGACTGGGATATTAGCGAATTCGACGTCAAATACCCCTATAATTTCTATAACTTTGTAAATACTAGCGCGTAGTCAGATGGCAAGCTATTAAGCTTTGGGCCTTGGGTTAAATTACTAATTTACTACTTAAGGTCTTTTAAACTCACTTCGACGTGATCTTCGTTAGTAAGAATACTAATAATTAAAATAAAAAGACCTGCTGATAGCGAAAGTGTTGATATTTTGTTTCTTAAGTTATTAGGACTAATTACAACGCCCTTACTCAGTAACTTTGATGACAAATCTGCGTAACGCACTTCTTTCTTTGCCATTAGCGCCCTTATATTCAAGCAAGCTAATTTTGAATATGGAGATATTGCCCTCTTGTTTGATATGCTCGTGTTCTGATCCATTGTTGGCCTGACCCTTTAAATATCTAAATTTTATTTATACTAACTATTATAAAAGCATTTAGCAATAAATTTGCTACTTTTGTTAGTTATTTATTGCATTTGTATCTCATGCGGTTATAATACAACAACTATAAGGTTAATATAGCTGTCTACTTGGAGAACTACATGACAGAAAAGCAACAAGCGTTATTTGACTTACTACAAAGTCAGCCCAATTTGAGTGCCGTTACCAGTGAAGACTGCATTTGCGTATCCAATGACGAAGGTATAGATGCGTTCGTATACATCGGTGACAAGCAAATCATAGCAGAGACCGCACTTTTCCCAGCCGACTTGGTGAAAGACACTGGTAAGCTCAACGAGCATATTCTTCAGAGTCATAGCATTGTTCCTTTAACGAGTGTTGGTTTACGTCGAATTAATGACGAAGATTACTATGTAGCCTTCGGTGCTCTATCAACAGATAGTAAGGACGAGGTTATTGTCGAAGAGATTGAAACTCTTTTCGAAAACGTGCCTGAGTTTATTGAGCTTTACTCAGAACACTTTTCATCTAACTAAATTTATAAGGATACCATTATGTTCGGAAAATTATGGACAGCTCTTAAGGGCGCAGCAAATGAAGGCGCAGAAGCGGTTGCAGATGATCAAGCACTACGCATTCTAGATCAGGAAATTCGTGAAGCGAAATCGGCAATCACTGAATCTGGTAAAGCATTACAGGGTATTTCTGCTAAGCGTAAGCTATCGGAAAACAAAGTAGCAAGCTTCGACGCTGAAATTGAAAAGTACACAAATGCGGCTCGCCAGCATGCTGATAGTGACCGAGAACTCGCATTAGAGTGCGCTCAGAAAGTTGCTGACCTGCAAGAAGAAAAAGCGACTGAATCTTCGTATCTTGAAGGCTTTACCAAGTCAGAAGACACCCTAAAAGCAAACATCAAATCTGCTAAAAACAAACTACGACGCTTAGAACAGCAAGTCGACCAAGTAAAAGCCACTGACTCTGTACAAAGAGCACAGGTTGCAGCCTCGTCAAATTTCCAAGGCGGCAATAACAAAATGAAAACTGCCATGGACAGTTTAGAACGCATCAAAGAAAAGCAAAAGATGCGTAGCGCAGAATTAGAGTCTGCGGAAGAACTAGCTAACGAAGAAAGTGGCGCATCACTAGATGCAAGAATTGCAAGTGCAAGCAAGCCATCTTCAAGTGAAGATGCATTAGCTGCCATTCTAGCGAAGTCATAAAGGGACCAGCCCTGTGGTTTTAAAACGTTTATTGCGTCGCGTTGCGACGCTTTTTTTGGGCTTGTCCCATCGGGCTTTCTGGTTGATAGTCGCGGCATTTTTCGCTATCAGCTATGGCGGTCTTTATCTATCCAATGAAGCTGCGCTTTTAGACCCTAACACCTTCTTTTATTGGATGATGGTTAGCGTATCAACGGTGGGTTATGGTGACTTTTCCCCTGTAACCACAGCAGGGCGGTACTTTACCGTGCTTTGGATTTTCCCTGTTGGACTTTCCATCTTCGCTATCGCGCTCACAAAGCTAGGCATGATGGTATCTCAATTAACTAATAAACACATAAAGGGTTTAAGAATGCTAGATTTAGAAGATCATATTGTAGTGGTCGGATGGAATGAGCAGAGAACAATTCAGCTTATTGAGCTTATCGCTTGTAAAAGCAATGGAGACAATCCTGAAATTGTTCTGGTGGTAGACAAGCCTATGTCTCGCCCAGAGAACGATTCTTTAGACGATATTAACTTTCATTTTGTAACAACAGAACGATATACCAGTGACGAGGGGATGCGCAGAGCTTGCTTGTCAAAAGCTAAGACCATCGTTATTGATACGGAGTGTGACAACGACACACTAACCACTGCCCTTTATTGCAACAAAGTTAGCCCTAACAGTCACAAGACCGCCTACTTTAAATCTGAAGATGTTGGAGATCTGCTCAAATCGCAATGCAACAATATCGTCTGCATCCCTTCGGTAAGCGTTGAGATGATGGCTAAAGCTAGCACCGACAAAGGCTCTGAGCGCTTAATTAGGCAGCTTTTGGATACGCGCTATGGCAGCAACCAATTCTCAGCACAACTTGAAGAAGGCTCTTTTATTCTTAAACAAAAGATGAACTACCTAACCTTACTTGTCTGGATGAAAAAAGAATTTGATAGCACGGTTGTCGGCATCCGCAAAAAAGGAGAGGAAGCCATCGCTGTAAATACAGATGCTGACTACCAACTTAAATCTGGCGACAGCGTTTTCTACATCGCAAGAGAGCGCCTGAATAACGACATCTTTATTTAAGGAACCCTCATGTTTAGCAAACTATTTGGAAGTAAAAAAAACGAGCCTCAGGTAACTAAACCGTCAATCTTGGGACTTACAGTAGGTACGAGTTTCGATGTTGACACATTGGGGTTTAAACTCGTAATGGACAAACTCACGATTACCGATATGGCTAAGACACAGATCATCAAAGCCGCTGGAAAAGCAGAAATGGATGGTAATACAGTGTACCGATTCTATACGGATGACGAAGCTTGGCTACAGGTTGTATGTGAAGGTGGCGACACCGAGGATGACATCATTGATGTTAAGCTTTTCCACTACTACGACACTAAATCTGTAGACAGTGATTACAATTGGGATGCTCTTCTAAATCGCGAGATTGGCGCAGAAACTCAAGAGCTTGAAGGTAACACGTTTAGCCGCGTATGGAACAGTACAGGCGATTATGCAATGCCCGTTCATATTCGTGAAGTCACTTATGACGAAACCGAACAGCCTGATACCACTGACCAGTTTGCCATGCTGTTTGAGCGAGAAGTTGATAACGACCATGTAGAGGTACTTTTTCTTTCTGCTGAAGAGGTAGAAAATGAGCAAGGTCATCTTGAGCACTGCCTTGTGATAAGTACAGGACTGAACTTAAGCCCAGCGCAGATTACGATCCATGGCTAAACATTATATTCGTTAAAGAGCTGAAATAAGTCAGCTCTTTAAGATAGTTGTTGTATTTTAATATTGACATTATCTTTTTATTTTGTTACTATTAAAGTCTTGAATAAATTAATCAATAAATTTTTATAACCACTTAATACACTGGAGAATATATGGAAAATTATAACCTTGTTACAGGCATTACTCACTTTGGGATGTACTTTGGGCTAGCATTAGTATTCATTGTGCTTTTTAAGGCGCTGTATGCACTTGTAACACCACACCGAGAATGGCAGCTTATCAAAGATGAGAAAAACACGACTGCCGCAATCGGCTTCGGTGGCGCAATTGTAGGTTTCGGCCTAGCTCTTTCTGGCGCGGCAAGCAATTCAGCGAGCATTGTTGATTTTGCCATTTGGGCTGTAGTTGCCCTAGTTGCTCAACTATTAGCCTTTTTGGTTGTCCGTTTATTCTTTATGCCTAAGATAGTAGAGCGTATTAAGAGCAATGAAATCTCTGCGGGTATTGTTCTAGCTTCAACCAACATTGCTGTTGGTTTATTGAACGCCGCTTGCATGTCTTACTAAGGGATATTGCTATGAAACGTACTAAGAATATTAATTTAAGTGCTATGCGCAAAAAAGGCCGCGCTTTCGCACTTGCCCCTCTGGCGCTCGCTATTGTTACAGGATGTGCGCCTGAGCCGAAAGAGCAAGTTAAGTTTGTTACTAGCATAGACGATTGCGAAAACACCACCAGCATGACACAAGAGCAATGTGAAGCTGCTTACGTTCGTGCTGTTGCCGAAGCGGAACGTACATCACCTCGATATCAATACCACGATGACTGTACTCGTGAGTTTGGAGAGTGTCGACGTAATGATGATGGCATCTTCGTTCCCATGATGGCTGGCATGATCTTATCAGAATTAATTGATGAGGCAGGCGATGTCATGGAAGCCAAGTACAAGCATCGAAACACCCACCCAGTATACAAGTACCGAGGCAGCGGATCTTACAAAAACAAGATAATGACAGCAGATGGTCACGTTATAGGTAGCCCAAATAAATCTACCATGACTGTTAGCAAGTCAGCTCTTAAGCCTAAGCCTAAGCCAAAGGTGACTAAAACCCTTACACGCGGTGGATTCGGCTCAAAAGCAGCAGCTAAGAGCAGTTGGGGAAGTAGCAGCAAATCAAGCTCTTCAAGAGGCGGCTGGGGAGGCTAGACAACTCACCTACCTTACTTCTTTGCCCCTTTCTATAGGGGCTTTATTTACATCAGCAAAAAGGCATCATTATGATTAGAATTCCGACCACGGAACGTAAAAACTGGACCGCTATTGCAGAAGAGTTCGGCTTTAAATTTCACACTATGTACGGTGAGCGATACTGGGATGAAACGGCATACTACCAATTCACTCTCGATCAGATTGAAAACCATATCGAACGCCCTACCGAAGCCATCCACGATATGTGTATGCAAGTGGTTGAGAAAGTAATTAATGATGACAATCTTATGCGCCGTTTTGCTATCCCAGAATCTCAATGGGGATTCATTCGACAAAGTTGGGACAATGGCGACCCTGCCCTTTACGCACGCTTAGATTTTGCTTATGACGGTAAAGGGACAACAAAGCTCTATGAAAACAACGCCGACACACCTACATCGCTCTATGAGACAGGATTTTGGCAATGGGTATGGCTTGAGAACAAAGTCGACAATGGCGATCTTGTAAGGCACTCTGACCAATTCAACTCCTTGCAAGAAAAGCTCGTTAATCGCTTTAAAGAGCTGAGAGTGCTAACTCCTGATAGAACGCTTCACTTCGCATGCTGCAAAGATACCGAGGAGGACAGAGGTACTGTACAGTACTTAGAAGACTGCGCTAAAGAGGCTGGCATTGATACCAAATTTGTTTTCATTGAAGATATTGGCCTAGATGCTGAAAATCAATTTACCGACCTTGATGATCAAGTAATCACATGGATGTTTAAGCTATATCCTTGGGAATTCATGTTTGAAGAGGAATATGGCAAGTATCTTGGTCAACAAAACATTCGATGGGTAGAGCCACCATGGAAAGCCATCCTTTCTAATAAAGCACTACTTCCGATGCTGTGGAAGATGTTCCCTGATCATCCTAACTTGCTTCCTGCATTTTTCGAAGATGAGCTTGAACTCGTACCTGAGGGCATGGAATTAGTTAAAAAGCCTATATTCTCAAGAGAAGGTGCAAACATCTCCTTTACCGACTGTAGAGGCAACCCTATCGGGAATGACCAAACAGAAGGAGCATATGGCGAAGAAGGATATATATACCAGCAGAAGCATGCACTGCCACAGTTTGATAGCAATCATACATTAATTGGCAGTTGGCTAATTGATGACATGGCGGCTGGCATCTCAATTCGCGAAGACAGTACCGCAATTACTCAGGATATGAGTCGTTACTTGCCTCATACAATTGTCAATTAAGTAATAAATTAGCTCTATAAAAAACGGGACCATATTCGGTCCCGTTTTTTGCTCTCCTGAAGACATTAATCAATACTAACTTCTAAATCGCGCAAGTGCATTCTTGAGTTATTTACAGCAAGATACAGTCTATAACTTTTTTCTACAGCAGGCGCATATTCACCTTCACCCACAAGCGCCCCATCAACGTACATTTTCATTCTAGACCCTATTTTCTCAAGAGTGTATCGTCTATCACTTCCTTCGGATATACCTACAGAACCTACAGGTGTACGAAAATAGTCTGCACCATCCCTGTGATAACGCCAATAAAACAAGTCTGTCCCATCGCTCCCCCTAAAGAACGCATTTGAACGATAGTTAGAGCCTCGACTTGTCTTATATGCATTAAAGCTTATTTTAAAGTTATCAGAGGGCTTAATAACGAATTCTTGGTACGTTTCTTTAGATTTATTTCCCAACGCTGTGTAGCACATAGATGACCCATGCGTAGCTGAAACATGGGTATCTGTAAGTGACATTCCACATGCACCTGTATGATCCAACCAATAATAATCACCACTCTCACCCCAACTATCCGTCGCATAGTTATAGCTATTCTTCTCCCTTATATCTTCTTGATCATCAGGCAACGACACCGCCACACCAGACGAGTTAGCTTCAATCTCAATATTCGCCTTAAAAGGCGTTCTGTATATATTATCTGCATGCACTGTCCCTGACAATAACAATGCACCGACAATTGAAGACAGAAAAGTATATTTTTTATTTAGCATGGTTACTACTCACATTTAAATTAATACATGGTATAATTTAACATTGAATAACTTTTATGTATAGCGCCAAACATGCAGACACATTGTAAAGAAGCTTAATATAATGGGGAATATTATGAGACTTTTTCAGCCGATAAGGAAATTAGAATATGAGATTCAAAAACTAGTATCGCGACAGTCCGCATGGAACTTAGGACATAATACGGAAACATGCATCAAGCTGTTCTCAAGGTATTACATACCCCCTTCAGACGCACGTTACATTGACTTTCATTTATCTTTCTCAGTGACCACGTACCGCGCCACCTTAGATGTTACTCCTTACGACAGAAAAAGACCCATCGCGTCTGTTGAGCTTGGTCAGAATGACGTTTCACTGGTTAAAGATCTGGAGTGTTTAATTGCAACTCTATCAACCTTACCATTGACGCAAAATGATAAGCGCTTTAAAGAAATGTTGAAGTCAAAGGTAAGTATGGCTTGTATAATAGAAAGAACCGCCTACCACCCCATAAAGGAAAGCTTGCCACTCCCAAAATTAATAAATAATGATTTATCATAAAAATGTGTTGACACTATTCGCCAGTTCTGATATTATAGCGTCATTGATTTGAGGGACTAAGGAATATAATGTTATCACCTGAATTGATGGAAGAGCTTCGCTCTAAAGAATTATTCGGCTTCAACTTTAGGTTCAATGACGAAGGGCTAGATGTAAAGTTCCATCCCGCGTCGATTAATAAATATTCTCAAGTAGTTCCAGCACAGGGGTGTGATATTGTCATTAATGGTGCGAGCACGCATACGTCTCGTATCTACTCTGTAAACCCTGAGATAGTAGAGAAGCTTTCAAGAGAAACGTTTTTCAACAATAAATTTGAAGTATTACTATTCGGATACTGCGAAGAAAGCGAAAAAGAAGGCATTGTAAAAGCATTCAAAGAAAAGGCTGTGAGAATGGCGCTTGTACATTGCACAAGGCAAATTGAGTCAGTAAATGCCTTGCATGATGCAATTGCCAGAGTCAACGAAGAAGATTAATAAGGTTTCAATCGGGGCGTAGCTCAACTGGATAGAGCGTCCCCCTCCTAAGGGGAAGGTTGTGAGTTCGATCCTCGCCGCCTCGGCCAATCCTTATTAAAATGTACAGAATTTTTGTTATGCATATTCGCTAAAGCATTAAGTTTTTGGGACGCATAGCAAAGGCCGACTGGATGAAATTAAGCTAACAGCTTGGATACAGGGGTTCGACTCCCCTCACCTCCACCATAAGCGCTTTACTCTGTTTAGAGTGTTTCTGATGGGGGTGTTTAGGATTTGCTCTGAGTTGAAGGTAAGATGGACAGTCCGAGAGGAAATAGTTCTCGTTAAAAAAGTTAATTAAACATAACTGCAAACGATAATCAATTTGCCGTGGCTGCTTAAGCCGGATCTTGCATCAGATTGGCAACAGAATGATGCATAATTGCCGCCTTCGGGCGGCTTTTAATTTACAGGAACAAACAACATGACATCATTAGCGACAGCACTTAAAAGCATGATAGAAGCAGTCAGCATCAACCATACCGCTGCCAAGTCTACGCTCATCAAAACCGTGACGGATGGTCGGCTGTATGACTCTTTTGCTGCCAATAATACGAACGATGTGAAGGTTTACGAGCTGATGTCACTATTCCTAAACTGGGATCTAGATAGCGTAAATGATGATGATTTTCTATCTACTCCCAATGACGTTTTACGTGGCGCGATTGAGCGCAACATCAAAGCCCTAGAAAAAAAAGAAGAGGACATACTATCAACGTCCCCCTCTCCTGATAATTTACTTACTATGTACGCCATTCGGCGTTGCATACGTTTACTCAATCATGCACTATAAGATAACTAGCATTCGCTTTAGAAAGGGTGATTGGAAATGAAAGTACGATACATATTACTCGCTTTAAGCTGGCTCCTGACTGCAACAGCGCCAATATGCATTTACTTCGCCATGCATCCCTCCACTGTTAAGCTTGCATCCATTTTTACCATTTCAGGCATAGCGCTAAACTGGGCCGTCCTCAACAACAAGATTTGCAGTAACGTGGAACATCCTGAAGTGTGAAATAGGCGGCTACGTTGTGAGTAGCCAACCTGACACTATCCCATTACAAGTACAAAAAGGGACTAGACTTTTGTATTGTCGACTAACTTGCACGACGGCGAACTCAGAAGCTCACCGAAAAATGGCTGACCGCCCATAATTTGCGTATGGACACCCTTATTAATATCCTCATAAGCTTGCCTAAAAAGCTTTTTCGCCTCTAGTGATACATCGGTCATCTGCTCAGGGGTAAATTCACACACAGTTAACTGAGGCTCGTTATTGGTCCTGCTCATATACAAGCATACATCTCCCTTTGGATAGGTCATCACAATACTTTCAAATCTCTGATCTACCGCAGGACCATAACTTACCGTACCAAGTGTATGCTGGCATCCGCTCATGGACGCATAGACATGATAATTATTAATGAAATCCTTTTCCATTTGAGTAAAGTACTTAAAAAACTCATCAAAACGCTCTTGCGATGACAAAAAGCCATGCTCTGCGTGTATGTTTTCTAAATGCTTGATAGCATCAGACTCACTCATAGGCTTTGGATTAAAGGCATTTTCAGTGACCGATTCATTAACAGATAACGGCTTAGCGTTTGTATCTTCAGCAAGCAAAGGACTCGACAAAAGACAAGTAAGGATAAATGTAGATAAGCGCATATAATACTCCGTAATATTTGAGGTAAATAATACCCCCTACCCTCCAAAAGATCATCCTATAATTTTGTTTACAACGCATATGTTTTATGTTATTATATGGCAGGTTAAAGGAGAATATTATTTATGTCAGTCAGCGACGGTACTATTTTGTCAGCAAAAAAAGTTAATCACGAGTACATCGTTGAGGATACTTATAAGGCTGGAATGAAACTCGAAGGGTGGATGGTAAAGGCTATTCGATCAGGTCGAATCGCAGCAAGCGGAATTCCATTTGTTGTGTTCACAAATGGCGAAGCATTCGTTACAGGGCTAAAAATAACCCCTCTTGATCAAGCTAATACATTTTCCGTGATCGAAAACTCATTGCCTGTTAAGCTCTTACTTAACAAGAAAGAAATAAACAAGCTCATTGAAGCGCAACAGAAAAACGGATACACCGTAGTCTTGCGTAAGATATTTTGGGAAAAGCACCTTGTGAAAGCTGAAATATGCCTTGGAAAAGGCAAGAAGCTATATGACAAGCGAAATACTCTAAAAGAGCGTGACAGCAAGCGCGACACGCAAAGAGCAGTTAAACAAGCCAGATAAAAAGGAATAGCATGTCATCAACATTAACCTTAGATGCCTTGATTGAAGCCAAGAAGCGCGGACTCACCATTCGACACATAAGAAAGGGCACTGAGTACAGTATCCTTTGCATTGGCAAGGCAAAGGACGATAGAGAAAACGAATGGTTAGCCTCGGTCACTTACTCTGATGGTAACGATTTTTACACTCGATTTGTTCGTGACATGGGAGGTTTTGAAGTCATTCCTGAGCATGCCGCTGCCACGCTTGAGTCACCCCGACATTTTACTGTTACCTTTGAGATTAACAGCCTTCCAGCATTTTCCGCTATCAACAAAATATGTGGAGATAGCTTGATTTCTTACGATCCCGAAGACCCACCTCTTGTTGGGGCTGTAGGGTCTTCGCAGGGGAATGAAATACTAAGGACCGAAATCATTGAGCACATTGTAGAGAGCAACACAGCCTATAGTGAGAGTTTGATAAAGTCAGTATTGGATAAGGCAAACCCCAACATAGAAGATCTTAAGAAAATCCAATCCTCACTCGAAGATTAGGATTGACATGCGACTCCTTTTTTGTTATTATAATGAAAAAGGAGACGCACATGAGCAACGACAATTTCTTTGAAATCCCTTTCGCCTCCAGCTTAGAGGAAGCCAAGACGCTTCTTATTAAAGAAGCTAAATCTACAATCACGTTGGTAGACAATAAGGTCATTTTAGGCGTCACATACTCAGGTATTACACTGAGCCTTCACAACAAAAATAAACGTCCTACCGTTTATTGTGTAGAGATCAATATAGATAGTTACGGACAGGCATGCTCTTTAACAATTGACACTATCATTTGCGAAGTAAAAGAGCATACTATGCTAAAAAACACCTTTTCTCACTCACAGGCAGGCCACATCATTAATTTACTTAAGAAGCTCTCTGAGCAAGAGTGCGACGGTAACAAGCAGGATACGCTCAAGCAATATGCACCTATTGGCTTACTGTATCGCAAAATCAATATTGAAGAGTCTGCTTAACAAAGAAGCCCCAATAAAATGACACAATATTTTATTTAAAGAACTATTATATTGTGGTACATTAACGCCATTCTTTGCTCCGACGAATAACAAATTCGGAGCATATAATTTTATTTAGAAAATAAGGCATATTTTATTTATGAGTCAAACTATTTCTTTGAACGAAGACACATTCAGCGCTGAGGCATTAGCATCCGACAAGCCCGTACTCGTAGACTTCTGGGCTGAATGGTGCGGCCCCTGCAAAATGATTGCGCCTTTGCTGGAGGATGTGGCTGATGATATGTCAGATAAGCTAAAAGTCGGCAAAGTTAATGTAGACGAGTCTATGAATATTACCGAAAAATATAACGTTCGTGGCATTCCAACATTACTACTAATCAAAGATGGAAAGGTATTAAGCAGAAAAGTAGGCTCGATGTCTAAAGAACAGTTACAAAGCTGGCTAGACAAAGAAATTTAACCTTTAAAAATACCCATGTAAAAAGGCCAATATTTTATTGGCCTTTTTTGTTTTTAATTACATGTATTGACTTTTGATTTCATTGTGTTATTATAATAAAAAATGGAGAACGCAATGAAACATATTTCTTTTCTAGCCAATGGCAAAAATGAAAGCATAAAAGGCATAGTAGTCGCTAGCTCTCAAGGCAATACGATGCTGCTTGATAAGCCCATAGGTAATCAGACCAGCGTTGACATCAAAACCACCGACATCAAAGACTTTGGTAATCTAATTGCATCTATTGTTAAAAAATTAGATAGCGAAGGTGTTTTTGAGTCCATTACACTATCTGACTCAAAAGAGACCTACCCTATTCTAGTAGAACCTGAAAACACAATCAGGCTTTACGTCAAAAGATCAGGTGAAGATTATGCTAAGGATATCATCATTGAAAGCGATGAAATACCTTTTCAAGACATTTACCAAAGAACGCATAACCTATCGGTTCTAGACTTAGGCTTTGAAGTTGTAGACGTTCCTGTAGACTTCAAATACACAAAAAATGAAGTCCTCAATTTCCTTTATCGCCATGCTATGCTGCCGCATGACTACAACCGTAAAATCAATAAAGTTATAACTAAAGAGATTGCTAAAAAAAGAAAAGCGGCAAATGGCGAGCCATGGGCATTCTGGTGCTCCGAAACAGGCGCGATCATGGGAGGCAAATGGAAAGGCGCTCAATACAAGGCTATTTATGTAAGTAGCGAGCTTGTAAGCATTGCAGAGGCTATTACAAGCTCAAACCAATAACTGTATCGCATTATGTGAGCGCAGCAGCGCTCACGAGCCATACAAGGGCGTTTAACAATTTCAACAAAAAAGGCTTAAGCATGAATGCAATAGCAAAAGTATTTCTTGTCGGAGAAGTGGCTGATATTAATCAAAGCCAACCCACTAACCCTACATTGATAGTAACTAACAACAAAAATGATGCAGCAAGCCGCTATGCACAGGCCAATATCTTGAACCCCACTTTTCATCTACACAGCGCAGAGGTGGGCCTTGTTGAAAAGCTTCCTAGTGGCGAAATTCAGACACGCTACTACGTGTCTAAAGGCGCACCCTCTGACTTCGGCAACACATCCTCAGTAAGCACAAAAGGATGGTACGACAAAAACCTCGAAAACGTCGAAGTGCGCGACGAAGAAACTAATGTCGTTGAGTTAGTAAATCGAACCTCATTATCCTTACTAGTTATAGACAAGGGATTAAGTCCAACCCTCTGCACTACAAAGACATAAGGCTTACGTTATGTTTGATTTTGAACTTCCTATTATCAATGAGGCTAAAGAACGTTTGTTAGTAAGAACCATCAATTTTGCAATACGCGAAAGGACTAACTTGCTAATAAAAACCTCCAGTATTTACAAAATAGATAATAACGAAGTCGTATTCAAAACAGACATTGGAGGGTATTTGTGGGCGTCCTTTGACAATATTAGCGCTGAACAGCCCTCACCTATTCGAGCAATTTGCCTAAGCAGAAGTAACGCAAATCTTCCTTTGATAAGTGCAATGACAAACTTCAAAGGAAATGTACTTATATTTTCAGAGGATTAACTGATGAAGATAACTTCCAAACTTCCTTTAGCTTTATCTTTTTTGCTAATTTCCAATGTGGCTCTCGCCGTTGACGCTATAGAGCAAGCCTCTACGAAGAAAAAGCAAGCTATAGCGCCCTCAAAGGCTTATCAGGCGATGATAGAAAAAGTCAGAGAGCGTGAGGTCAACTACAGCACAGCCACGCTATTGCTTTTTCAGGCGGAGCACAGGAAGCACAAAAATACTCTACTTGGCCTAAGGGAGCACAGCCACTCTTTTCGTAAAAATCAACAAAACTAAACTTAAAAGACAAGGAACAGCCAACACATGCAGTTACGCACAATTGCAACATACAGGCTTAAATCAGCCAACAACCAACCGCACGTACTGTTGACATCCTCCCCCACCTAATTCGGTGGGGGATTCCCATAATGTGGGCGCACGTTAAATCGCTTTAACGGCAAGTTCCTGATTCATTAAGCGGCTAACGCCGACTCTCCACAGGCTAGCAAGCGGTGTCCCCGCTCTAAAACATTTAAAGCACCAACGATATCCGCATTGTTGGTGTAACCACACTCGACACACTCAAAGTGTGCTTGTGTCTTGCGGTTATCTCTCGACACATGACTACAGCAAGGGCAGGTTTGACTTGTATATTGAGCTGGCACAGCAACAACTAAGCCGCCATTCCATAACTGCTTATACTCAAGTTGTCTTCTGAACTCATGCCAACCTTGATCGAGTATTGATTTGTTCAGCGCTGACTTGGCTTTTACATTCTTCCCGTGCTCTTCTGCATTGCCTTTCGCTGATTTAGACATATTTGATACACGTAAGTCCTCAATCATTACCATAGCGTGATTCTTGCTGATTTGATGTGAAGCTTTGTGTAAGTAGTCCTTGCGGCAATTCGCAATGAGTGTGTGTAGCTTTTGAATTTTCACTTTCTGCTTCTGCCAGTTGGCAGAAAATTTAACTTTTCTTGATAGTTTTCGCTGCTCGATAGCTAGGCGTTTTTCATGCTTACGAAATGCGTTAAGCGGTTTTAGGTGCGAGCCGTCAGATAGCGTG
>CETZ01125535.1_pt1 | contig 16769 bp, 13 predicted proteins | sample 531441 | NCBI WGS metagenome assembly CETZ01 (sample SAMEA2623098, study PRJEB7988) | marine metagenome | isolation source: saline water (ENVO:00002010), including | reverse complement strand
GGCTGCCGGGTCAATTTTGGGAAGTGGTGCAGGCTCCATTAAATAAGGACCTTCATCATAAGCCCGGTACGTATTATCCTCCGTTACACCTGCAGCCTGTGCCGCAACATTGGTAATGGGTCGGGATGATAGTTGCTCTATAGGCTCAAATGCTTCTCTTGAAGTACTTGCCTGGGCTGAAGCCCATTGTTGGGCATTGGCCTCCCCTTCAGCGGGCGTATTGTCTGCAATATTTTGATTAACCTCAACCGGTGCTGATGGTGTTTCCTTTTTAAGCTGATTTACATCTTCATTTGAAGAAGACCCGCCTTCATGGGTCACAATGGTACTTTCTGCAGGCTCCTCTGTGGCAGGTTCTTCAAACTCCCGGGTCGGACTTTTCAGCTCTTGCTGATCTTCCTGAGGTGTGTTCCCGATCCGCTCGATGATCTTGTTTTCATCCTGAACTACATTACTTACCGGAGCCGGTTTTAACCATACCGCTCCCATTACCAGAGCCCCAAACACCAAAATGGCCGCACTGCTCCACCAGAAGAAGCCCAGGCTTTTCTTATCCTTATCCAGCATAGCCTCCATAGCCTCCCAGTTTGAGGGATTAAACTCAAACTCACGGCTATGCAACTTGCCTTTAAATAATCTATCTAACTCGTTATCCTTCATAACAACATCGCCACATTATTCCTCAGCTTCTGTAGCAATTCCTTGAGCTTCTGGCGGGCACTGCTTAAATGCCATTTACTGGTGCCCTCGCTCATATTCAACTTTTCAGCAATCTCACGGTGATTGTAACCATCAATCACATAGAGGTTAAACACTTTTTTACTTACTGGTGGAAGCTGGTCAATAAGCCTTTGCAACTCTTCTGCATCAAATTTCCGATCGGCCTCATTGAAATCCATGCTTTGTACTGGAGCCACATTCATAGGCTCCTCTACGTAGTCCACCTTGTTCCTTTTATTTTTCCTGTAATCATCGATCACCGTATTGATCGTGATCCGCCTGATCCAGGCCTCAAAAGGCACTTTGTCATCGTACTTTTTAAGGTTTTTAAGGATTTTATAGAACGCCTTGTTGAGGAGAAACTCTGCATCTTCCTTGTTCCGTTCGTAACGGAAGCAGACGGAGAGAAGAATACCGTAGCATAACTTATAAAGCTCAAACTGAGCTTTTCGGTCTTCTGCTTTGCACAACTCTAAGAGTTCCTTCTCTACATTCATTAGTTAAATAAAACCAGGAAGGCGAATTTAACCATAATCCACCTTCCCGGTTGTAACCGAACAATATTTCACAGGTTAGCGACAATTATTAAAACCCGTAAGATTCGCTTCACCTTCATACACGTACTTTGAACACTTAGGGTTGGGTCCTGTGTGTGTTTTTTTTAACGTTCCCGGTGAGGTAAGGGCTCCAGGAAAATAAAAAGCCCCTCCGCAGAGGGGCTTAAATATATAGGGTACAGGTGTTTACTTTTAGTCCTGAAGGGTAACCTCAAACTGAGTGAGGCTTACAAATTCCTGTACGCGCTGGTGCATTTCCTCACGGGTGATCTGGTTGATACGTTGTACACCAAATTTCTCTACACAGAAAGACGCCAGTGCAGAACCGTAGATCACCGCACGCTTCATGTTTTCAAAGTCGATGTCACGGCTATGGGCCAGGAACCCGATAAAACCTCCCGCAAAGGTATCGCCTGCACCGGTGGGGTCAAAAACCTCTTCCAGGGGAAGAGCCGGGGCAAAGAATATCTCGCCTTCACCAAACAGTAGCGCTCCGTGTTCTCCTTTTTTAATGATCAGGTATTTAGGGCCCATGGTAGCGATCTTCTTGGCCGCTTTCACCAGGGAGTATTCACCGCTGAGCTGACGCGCCTCTTCATCGTTAATGGTCAGTACATCAACCTTCTTCAATACCTCCATCAGTTCATCCCAACTGTTATCCATCCAAAAGTTCATGGTGTCCAGCACCACTAATTTCGGACGGGTCTCCATCTGGTCCAGAACCTTCATCTGAACGGCCGGGGTCAGGTTACCCAGCATCAGGAATTCCGTATTGCGATATGCTTCCGGGAGTACGGGGTCAAATTCAGCGAGTACGTTCAATTGTGTATCCAGCGAATCGCGGGTATTCATGTCATTGTGGTACTTGCCTTTCCAGAAAAAAGTTTTTCCGCCTTCCACCACACGGATACCACGGGTATCGATCTGGCGTTTGTGGAAACGGTCCATATATTCTTCCGGGAAGTCCTCGCCAATAATGGAAACCAGCTGAATATCATTCATAAAATTGGACGCTGCCAGCCCGGCATAGGTGGCAGAACCGCCCATTATACGGCCCGATTCACCAAAAGGAGTGATCAACTCATCAAAGGCTACCGTACCAACAATTAAAAGGCTCATATTATTCTTTTGAAATTTGCGACAAATATTGTGTAATTTCGAGAAAGGTGCTAATATTGCAGCCCTTTTTAAGGGAAATATATTCCTCCTTAGCTCAGTTGGTTAGAGCATCTGACTGTTAATCAGAGGGTCGCTGGTTCGAGCCCAGCAGGGGGAGCAAGAAAAGCCCGCACACTGTGCGGGCTTTTCTTTTATAAGCTATTTCCGGGTTATCTTGTGGCCAAAAGCAAGCCTCCATATTCTTAAGTACTTTGAACATCAAGGTAAAAAAACTCCACACCATTCATAAGTTCAGGCATGCCTTAAGTGAAGGTGTTGTAACCCGCTGGTTGAACAAACAAATCCCTTTTTCCTACACCATTAAGTCGAGGCTCAAAATCGGTATGTGCTTAGGTGGAATCCTGGCATTTATCATTATTGTGCTTGAGCCCTTTGATACCAACCAGTTTGAATCGAATTACAGATACCTGTTGCTATCCGGCTTTGGTGTAATTCTATCCATACTCTATATAATCCACAGTGCGCTGGAAAAATGGTATTTCCAAATATTTAATGTCGCCTGGTCGCGGAAGCATGAGCTTGGGTCTGTTGTTTTGTACGTGCTTACATCTGGCACCATCCTTTTTTTATACAACTACCTGGTGGTAAACCAAACCTCGTACGTTTTTGAAAGACACCTTTGGTATTATGCACATATCGTACTACCCATGAGTACTTTTATTGTTGTTCCCTTTCTCTGGCTGCGCAATAGATTTGGTGAAATACAAATTCCTCTGGGCAAAAATCTGGTGGTTATACAAGGAGAATTGAACGATGAAAAATTGCTCCTGAAAAAGACGCATCTCATCTACATTAAGGCAGAGCAAAACTACATCCGAGTATGCTATCTTGATGAAGGTACTTGTTTGGTTTCCACTCTGCTGAGATCCACCCTATCCAAATCCCATGCGCAAGCGCCTTTCCTGATACAGTGCCATAAATCGTATTTAGTCAACCCTATGAAGGTAAAGGAAATCACCGGAAATTCGCAGAAAGCAAGAATTTCGCTTTCAGACACCCTTGATGTTGTACCCCTTTCTAAATCATTTTACAAAAAGATAAAAGAAGAATTATCGTCTTATCACAAAGCCTATCGGTTAGTCACAACTGATCGGTAACAAGCGCTCGATTGACTTTATTTGGACCCATGAAAATTATTCTAGCCATTAAAGTAACCGTGAGCGCTCTTCTATTGCTTGGGGCCACTACCAGCCTGGGGTTTAAAAATCACTCTGAATCCTCCACTCCTATTCCCAACAGTCTCTATCATTGGAAAACTAATATTGAACTGGGGGGTGGTTTTGTGCTGACCACCTTTTTGACTGCTGAGAAAACGGAAAATCAAATTAGCATTAGATCTCCTAAAAATGCAGATATACGGGTTTTTGGGAGGTTTAAGTCCTATTTGGGAAGGCTGTTAGGCAAACTACCAAGTAAGGGAACATTCATTCGGATTGAGGGGACTATGAAAGAGGATAGCATTTCGGGAAAGGCCTTTATAGCGGTGATGGGCGAGTTACAGTTTAAGGGTGCGCTCAAGCATGATTCCATTTCAGGCTACCTGCTAAAAAACGACACCCTTAAGGTTGGAAAACTCTCTGGAAAATTAAGTGATGAATCCCGACTAAATTACACGCAGCTGTACTCTCAAACCCTGAGGCTTGTACAAGAGCATATCTACAACAAAGATGTGTTAATGAGCAAGAAGTGGATGGGGTTTCAGCAAAATTTCAAATCTCTTTGTGCTAAGGCTCAAGATGACTTAGAGCTCTTTATTGGATTTTCAACCTACCGCTCAAAACTTCCTTTTAGCCATTTTTACCTCATTATGCAGGAGGAACAAGACTCCGATACCATTGCAAGTGAAAAGGCTGTACATTTTGAAGAAAAACCCAATGGCATTGGTTATTTGAAAATTGATAATTTCTCCACATCTGCAGAGGAATTGAAGGAGATCATGCCCCGAATTGTAGAGAAAGCGTATCCGCATTTAATTGTGGACCTTAGAAATAACTCTGGTGGCGGGGTAGAAGCTGCCTATGCCTTTGCAAGCCACCTTGTAAACACCAACACAGATATTGGGTATTTCACCACCAACAGGTTTAAGTTTGAAAGCTTTGACACGAATACCTTCAATCAATTACCTGAAGTTGAACCGGAAACCACCGAAGGTTTTATAGCCTACCTTATGCAAAATGACGGGGCAAAAATGATTGTTAAGGCCCACCAGAATGAAATATTCTCAGGACAACTTTACCTCCTGACCAATTCCAATACCGCCAGTACCTGTGAACCTATCGTTTACGTGCTTAAAGCGCTTGAAAATGTTACGGTGATAGGTGAAAGCACGGCTGGGGCAATGCTCAGCGCCAATTACTTTGAGCTTTATGGCAAGTACAAATTGGTTATCCCTATTGCCGATTTCTTTACCATGGATGGGGAAAGGTTAGATGGTGAGGGGGTTCAACCGGATGTTCTGGTAGCATCGGACAGTGCTATGGTAAAGACTTTACAGCTAATTCAAGGGCATTAGATTAGCTCGTGAAGAGATTAAAGTCACGGATTACAAATCAGCGCGAGCGAGGACGGATTGTGTTAATTATAAAGGCTTAAGCAATCAAGGGTAATTTGAATGCAGGAAATGGCCAGGACCCTTTTTTGATATATCGAACTCACTTACCCAAGAGGATTTGAAGCTCTTCGTGCGGATTTCCCGTGCTTTCATCCTTTCATGAAAATGCCATAGCCTCTACCTGCAACTACCCCATTCTTGGCAACTACGCTTTTAAATTTTTGAATATACTTTTAACTCTTTTGCTCTAACATTTTAACCAGCAGAGTATATACGAATGGAATAGGTTAATTGTTATAAATTCCCTTATAAGCCATTTCTTGCATCGCTTAATTGATCCTGGGTAAAGGAAACCAATAAATGGTCATTTCTGGCGAGCATTTGTGGTTCCACTATCGCCAACAAGTACTTTACTTATTAGCCGTACCATTATTCTCACAATCCCTTTCGTCTACCTGTTTCAGCTTGTCGCCACTGAGAGGCTTGTTCATATAGTCATATACATAGGGGCTTTTTGCTGCACGCTGGCGGTCTTCAGGGTGGGCTGATGTGGTAAGCATCATTATAATGCACTTTCGTTTCATCTTTTCTGCCAGTCCGGCATACGCGTCTAAAAACTCAAAGCCGTTCATCTCTGGCATGTTGATATCCAGAAAAATAAGGTCCGGTAATTTATCTTCCTCGTCTGCGTGGGCCTCCAGGTACTCCATGGCTTTTATGGCGGACTCCACAAGGATCACGTTCCTTGCAAATGAGAACTTTTCTATTACGCGCTTTCCTACGATGAGATCTATCTCATTGTCGTCTACAATCATTACGTTGTCGTGCATAATCATGGCTTTAAAGTGATCTGCTTACTAAGTTAGGTAAGGTTAATGTAAAACACGTGCCTTTATCCAATTGAGATTCCAGTTGGAGACTTCCTCCCAGTTTTTCCACGGTTTCCTTCACAATATATAATCCAAGGCCAGACCCGGCCGCCTTTTGAGAAACACGGTAAAACATATCAAATATCCGGTCCTGTTTCTCTTTGGCAATGCCAATACCATTATCCCTGATGGTTATGATGGCTTCCGCTTCATTTACCTTCACATCAACCTCCACAAATGGTTCTTCTGCACGGGGGTTAGAGTAGCGGATGGAATTGGAGATGAGGTTATTCAGAATAACGGTACACCGTGTACTGTCTGAGTAAAACTCCGCATCTTCCCGTACATTGGTTTTCACGACTACCGGCTTCCCGGCCGAGGGCATATACTTCAGGTTATTCCGCACCTCTTCCAGCTTATCTTTAAAATCGATTTTCCTGGAATGCAGCTCCATTCTTGAATTCCGGGAGTAATCCAGGATATCAGCTATGAAACCGTCCAGTTTATTGATACTTTCCTTCAGAAGTTCTACATCCGAAGTCAGCTCATCATTCATATCCTCGTATTCCATCAGGGAGATAATCCCGAGCATCGATGAAAGGGGAGCGCGCAGGTCATGAGAAACGCTGTAAACAAAACGGTCCAGTTCATTATTGGATTTACGGAGCTCCTCGTTGGAGGCTTCAATGGCCTTTTCGGATCGTTTTCGTTCTGTAATATCCCTGAAGTTTACTACTATACCGTTTACTGCAGGAACATGAAGCAGGTTTGTGGCATAACCTTCACACCAAAAATAGCTGCCATCCTTTTTTCTCTTACGATATTCTGCCTTGTAAGCCTTGCCTGGGTTTTTGAGCACTTTTTTCATGTGCTTCTTCATCCCGGGTATATCCTCAGGGTGAAAGAGATCAAAGTAATCTCCAAGCGGTAACTTATCTTTACCATAACCCATAATCCGGTAAAAAGAGTCACTGGCATAGGTGTTCTCGAAGTTTGCATTCACGATAAGAATGGCGTCCGAGGCGTTTTCGATCATGGAGCGAAAACGATATTCGCTGTTTTTCAAAGCTATTTCAGCCTCTTTCCTTTTGGTAATATCACCCGTAACCCCATCCAGCCTCACCAGCTTTCCGTTTTCATCAAGGGTGGGCTTAAGCTTACTTTCCAGCCATTTGATATTCCCTTTTTTATCCCGTATCCGGTAGATATTTACAATAGACTCTCCGCGTTCCAGGTTGGGCTGTTTTGCCCATATCTGAGCCCGGTCTTCCTCCAGTGTCACCTCGATCCACAGGTCCGGATTATCCATGAATTCTTCTACGGAGTGCCCATAGACCTCTTTACAGGATGGGCTTATTTGTATAAGCCTATATACAGTAGTGTCTACGGTAAAAAAACACTCCTGCATATTCTCAAAAAGTGTTTTCAACTCGTAGTTGATCCTTTGTATTTCCTCTTCTGCCGCCTTTCTTTTGGTGATATCCTGGATAGTTCCAATGATCCTTATAGGGTCATCCCCATTAATAATTATTTCCGCGCGCTCCCGTACCATTTTTGTGGTCCCGTCCTTCAGTATGATGCGGTGCTCTACATCATAGCTTCCTGAGGCATGTATAGCTTCCCGCACGGCTTCCTGTATGGCGACTGCTTCTTCAGGAGGCACACAGTCATAGAGAAGGGACACTTTAACCTCCTTTGGCTCGGGCTTCATACCAAATATGTGAAACACCTCATCGGAGCAGTATAAAGGATTGGCATCCAGGTCATCGGTGTTAATAATTGTGATTTCCCAGCTTCCAATATGAGCTATTTTCTGAGAGGCTTCCAGGTGTGCGGCACGCTGTGCCTTTTCGCGCTCTGCGGCCTTTCGCTGATGGGTTTCATTTTTCAAGGTCTCTGCCAGCTGGGAAAGTTTCCGAAAATCAGTCTCTCCATCCATAAACTCATATTCTGACTCATTCAAGGCCTGCAAAGACTCTTGGAGTTGGGTAAAAACCTGCCGGTTTTCCTGTTCTGCTTCTTTCATAAGGTTACTGTTCCGCTCCTTCATCTCGGCAGAGTTGATCTCAATGGAACCCTCCAGGAGTTTACGGACCCTTTCATGGTGATCGTACGATTCACTTATCACCTCCAGAAGGGCTTCAAATTCTTCAGGAAGATTAGGGTTTTTTCCCAAATACTTGCTGACCTGATGTTGTAATAATTTGTTCATCTCTTATTCTTCCCTAATTACAGTTATTGTTATCGTTTGATTATGCAATTCACACCTCAGGAAAACTCCCTCAAACCAGCAACAAGCTTACTACCGTTCACCGGCAGCACGTCTGAAATTACCGACACACTTTTCAGGACCTCCGTTTTAAAGTGGGAAGCCAGCTGACTATCGCCACAACCGTTTTTAGAGCCACTCACCGCAATACTTGTGGTTATATGCTTTGCTTTCTCAATCGGTAAATTATTATGACAGGTTTTATCTTCAAGGGGGCTTTTACCTCTATATAACAGTATTCATTGAAAGTCTTCTGGCTTTAAATGTGCTTGTTTTATAGTCTCCCGGCTTTCGCTGCAGTAAGAAGTTTTTTCTTGTTCTGACCTGATTATGCTTCTCTTTTAACGCCCTATGCAATATTTCTTTCTTAAAAAGAACCCTACAAATAGTAAATGTAGGGAAAAACCTACTAAATTTGTGTGGCCTGACTCTTTTATTATATAGCAGTTACGAAAATAGATTTGTGAAATTAAGAGATGCTATAGGCACGTTTTAACTATAATGTACTCAAGCTATAATTTTCCCGATGATTTAGCCTATATTCTAAGCTGTTATCAGGACTAATAAGTTAGTATACGAAAAGCGCATGAACTACTTACAAGAAGAACTTTACACGCTGATTAAAGAAGACAGCCATGTTTTCGATTTTTTACAGCGATCTGCACTTGATGGTTTATGGTACTGGGATATTGAAAACCCGGATAATGAATGGATGAATAATACCTTTTGGGAAACTTTAGGATATGACCCCAATGAAATGCCTCATAAAGCATCTGCCTGGCAAAACATCATCTTTGCGGAGGATGGGGAGGCTGCCCTGCAACAGGCCCAGGCTCATTTTGCAGATCCGTCACGCCCGTATGACCAAGTAGTGCGCTATCGCCATAAAGCTGGCCATACCGTCTGGATAAGATGTCGTGGCCTGGCTATCCGGGACTCCGGTGGAAGGCCCACCCGAATGCTGGGCGCACATACCGACATAACCGATCTGAAAAGGAAGGAGGAGGAGCTATCAAAAATTAAGGACCTTCTCGAAAAATCAAATAAGGCAGCCCGTATTGGTACCTGGGAAGTAAATCTGCTTACCCAAACTCCCTACTGGAGTTCGGTTACAAAATCCATCCATGAAGTACCGGATGATTACGAACCAAAGCTGGATACGGCCATTAATTTTTTTAAAGACGATGACAGCCGCACCCGTATTACCAAAGCGGTGAGCATTGCCATTGAAACCGGCAAAGAGTATGACCTGGAACTGCAGATTGTAACCGCTAAAGGCAAAGAAAAGTGGGTTCGTGCCATTGGGAATACGGAAACACGGAACGGTGAATGCGTTCGCCTGTATGGCACTTTCCAGGACATCCACGAAGCCAAATTAGCTGAACTGGCCCTTAAAAAAAGCCTTGAAACCAACCGGATCTTTGTAGAGCAGGCCCCAAACGCTATTGCCATGTTTGACACCGATATGAGGTATATGGCAGCATCACAGAAGTGGATGCAGGATTATGGCCTGGAGGGAGTTGAGGTTATCGGGCGATCTCATTATGATGTGTTTCCCGAAATTGGTGAAGACTGGAAGCAAATTCACCGGGAATGCCTGAAAGGCACCATCAATAAAGCAGACGAAGCATTTTTTAAAAGAGCGGATGGCAGCGAACAGTGGCTGACCTGGGATGTAAGGCCCTGGTATCGTTCTGAAAACGAAATTGGCGGGTTGTTGATGTATACCGCAGATATAACGGACCGTAAAGTGGCGGAGCTACAGCTCCGCGAAAGCAGGGCGGAACTGCAGCAAACGCTTGGTAAGCTGGAGGCTCTGTTTCATTCTTCAACCCAGGTTTCCATCATCAGTACAGATCTGGAGGGGAACATTACGGCTTTTAACCGTGGTGCAGAAAACCTTTTGGGTTATACCGCTGAAGAAATGGTGGGTAAACAAACTCCAGCCATTATCCATGACGAAGAGGAGGTTATTGCGCGGGGAAAGGAACTAAGCCAACACTTCAATAAGGAGATTAAAGGTTTTGATGTTTTTGTAGAACACGCCCGTCAAGGTCGTCACGAAACTCGGGAATGGACGTATGTGCGGAAAGATGGGTCGCGCTTTCCGGTTCAGCTGGTGGCCACTGCCATCAGCAACAGCGATGGAGAAATAACCGGTTTCCTGTGTATTGCTACGGATATCAGCAAGATTAAGGAAGTAGAAAAGGAAATGGCCATGGTTCTGGATGTTACCAATGATCAGAACAGGCGCCTTTTGAACTTCGCTCATATTGTTTCGCACAACCTGCGATCCCATTCCGGCAACCTCAGCATGACCATGGAGTTCCTGCAAAAGGAGGAAAATGAAGAAGCCCGCCAGGAGCTTTTCGAGATGTTGCAACTATCCGTAAATAACCTGCAGGAAACCGTTAAGCACCTGAATGAGGTAGTGGCCATCAATACCCGCATTGAAGAAAATATGCAGGAAGTAAGCCTCAACAAGCATCTGAGAGGAGCCATCAGTAACGTTCACGCCTTGCTCAAATCAGCCGAAGGAGAGATCGTTAACCATGTGAAAGACGGAACAAGCATAATGGCTGTACCAGCCTACCTGGACAGCATTCTCATTAATTTCCTGTCCAACGCTATAAAGTACCGCTCCCCAGAGCGTGACCCCATCATCACACTTACGCTTACCGAAGAAGATGGGCGTGTGGTGTTGGCCATTTCAGATAATGGTATCGGCATTGACCTGGAACGGCACGGGCAGAAGTTGTTTGGCATGTACAGGACGTTTCACGACAATAAGGATGCGCGAGGAATTGGTCTCTTTATAACCAAAAACCAACTGGAAGCTATGGGTGGAATGGTAAAAGTATCCAGTACCGTAGGGCAGGGTACTACCTTTTCCCTCTCCTTCCGCAAGGCCCCTGCTAATTCATAAATAGGGATGTACCGCACGAACATCATCTCACCGCATCCCTTATATTTGACATTCACTCAAACCAAAGTATACCTGACTTGAACGAGGATTCATCGTTAACCAGAAGATTTTCCCGCTTTATTTCCGGGCCCGAAGAGGTCCTCCTGGAAAACAAGATCTTTAACACCGCTGCCTTTACCTTTGCGGTGGTTACTGTGGTTATTGCGGTGGTTACATTGAATCATACCCACCAGGGGACGCTGTATTTACCTCTGGCGCTGGCCCCGGTAGTCTTCAGTATCTTTTTCTATAACGCCCGCTTCCGGGAGCATTTCCGGAGTACGTCCTATTTCTTCATAATCTTCAGCCTGGCGTTTTTTGATTACCTATGGTTTATTGTGGTAGCCTTTAACCCGGCCGTAGACCTGCTTTTTTTGCTCATCCTCACGCTGGGGCTTACCATACTCCCGGTAAAACAGCACTTATTGTTTACCTGTATTTGTGTGCTCAATATTTTGTTGCTCAACTGGCTGGCCCATCTTTTCCCGCACTGGATATACTCCTATGATGATTCCACCACATTTATACAGTACCTGAAAGCCCATGTATTACTGATATCCTGCATTATTCTCATTGCACTGGTGATCGCTTATTTCAAAAGGGCTTATGAAAAGGAGCGGATGGGATCGAGCCTGCAAAACCGCCAGCTCAGCAACATCAACCAGGCATTGCAACACCGCAATGAACACCTTGAAGGTCTGGCGCGTATGGTGTCCCATAACCTGCGCTCCCCCATTGCAGGAATGAAAATGCTGCTCAACCTGTATGAGCGTATGGAAACCCCGGACCAAAAGGAAGACATTGTGCAGAACCTGAACGAGGGCGCCTTCCAACTGTTCGACATGGTGGAAGACCTTTCGGCCATTATGCTGGATTATAAAGAGCTGAACAAAGAAAAAGAACCCATTGAATTACGTGAGGTAGCGGAAACCGTACTTACCCAGCTCTCGGGACAGATCCGCTCGACCAAGGCAGAAATAGAACTCGATTTCCGTGAGTACCAGGATGTGATCTATTCCAAAACCTACCTGGAAAGCATTTTCCTGAACCTCATCTCCAACGCGCTGAAGTACCGTTCTCCTGACCGGAAACCCAAAATTAAAGTGCGAAGTTACCTGGATAAGGGTAAAGTAATGATCTCGATATGTGATAACGGTCTTGGCCTCGACCTAAGTCAGCACCGGGAGCAGCTGTTCAAAATGTATAAGACCTTTCACCGCGATAGCGGGGCAGACAGCAAGGGGATCGGCCTGTTCATCACCAAAAACCAGGTAGAAATGATGGGTGGCAAAATTACCGTGGAAAGTCAGCCTGATGTTGGCACTACTTTTTACGTGGAATTATACCGGGTTTAAGATATTTTGCCCAGCAGTATTTTGCGGTTGGAGCGGCTTACCGGCAGGTTAAAATACTCTCCAATGGCATAGCCCTCCACCACTTCTTCTACTTTCTTAAGATTGAGAATATAGGACTTATGCACCCGCAGGAAATCGTCCTCGGGTAGTTTGGCCATAAAAGCTTTCATGGTGCTATGCACCACGTAATTTTTAGTGGCTGTTACCACCTTTACATAATCGCCCATAGCCTCCACATATTCTATCTCGGCAGCGCGGAGTTTTACCAGTGAATTATCGGACTTTATGAAGATATGGTCATCTTCCTTGGTGCGAAAAAGGTTGTCTTCGTAAAAGCGGGCGCGATCTACCGATTGCGCAAATCGTTTGATATCAACGGGCTTGGCCAGAAAATCGGTCACATCGTATTTAAAGGCTTCAAAGGCGTATTTCTTTTCGGAGGTTACAATAATTACCTGTGGCACATTGCGGAAGGTTTCCAGGAACTCCAGACCAGACATTTCCGGCATTTCCACATCCAGGAATATCAGATCCACCTCCTTCTTATCAAGGGCAACCTTACCCTCAATGGCATTGGAGTAACTCCCCAGCAGACGCAAGCCCTGGGTCTTGGAAACACAGTTCCTCAGCATGTCCCTGGAAATGGGATCATCATCAATGATAATACAACTCAGCTCGGTCATACGGTGAAAGTTCAAGCAAAATAAGCAAAACCTTACATTCTTTATAAATCTTTTTATGAACTAGCTTAGTATTTGAGCCAACGGGCGCAGACTTTTTACCTTTGGACCATGCGCATTGATAAATTCCTGTGGTGTATACGAAAATTCAAGACCCGGAGCCTGGCTACTGACATGGTTCGCAAGGAGCGTGTTTTGATCAATGATGAAATAGCCAAGCCTTCGCGCACGGTAAAAACGGGTGACGAGCTTACCGTTAAGAAGGAGGGAATATCCTACTCTTTTAAGATCCTGGACATTCCCAAATCACGTATGGGTGCCAAGCTGGTGGATCAATACATACGCGATACCACCCCTGCCACAGAACTGGAAAAAGCGGAAGTGATCAGTATGATGAAAACCTTTAACCGGAAAAAGGGCACAGGGCGTCCCACCAAAAAAGATCGCAGGGATATTGACCGCCTTAAGGGCTGAGCAGTTTTTGCATTACTTCCAGCAGGGTATCGGGTAGAATGGTATGGCCTCCCTTGAAGCGGGTAAGCTGCAGTTGAAAACCTTTCTCCTTCAAAAAAGCCAGATGTTCCTCCAGGCGTTCTTCGCTGATAAATTCATCCCCGGTGCCCGCCACCATATACAATGGAAGCTTGCGCATGCGCTCCAGGGCGGCTTTAAAATCAAGATCGGGTGGAAAGGCCCCGGCCCAATTGACCATATAGTCAAAAGGGTGTGCTGAATGGGCCAGCCACCGGCAAGCTGTAGCTACGCCTTGCGAAAAGGCCAGCAGACCGATGGTGGGTGGCTTATCCATTTTGTTGAGTACCTCTTCATATACCTGGTCCAGCATGCAACAATAATCAGCAATATCGTTCAACCGGTCTTCTTTGGTCATCCAGCTTGCTCCCACCCGTTCTTTATTTTCCGGCAGGTAAAAACGATGCATGCCTTCGGGGGCTACAAAGAGAACTTTCTCCAGCTCGGGAAGCTGGAATTTACGGATGAAATAGGATGCTAATTGCCCGTATCCATGCAATACAAAACATAGTTGTGAATAGGACCTTGTAAGCGGTCCACTCAGATAGTAGCGCCCGGTTTTCCGGAATTTGAAATAGTGTTCGCTCAAGCCTTGAAATCAGCCTTACGCTTCTCCAGGAAAGCGGTTGTTCCTTCCTTAAAATCATCGGTGCCAAAACACTTTCCGAACTCTTCGATCTCTACTTTAAAACCATTGATCCCGGTCTTGAACCCGGCATTTATACTGCGTATGGCACTTTGTATGGCCTGGGGTGAGTTCCTGATCATTTTAGCGGCCATAGCCTTGCAGGCTTCCATCAATTCTTCGGGGGCCGTTACCTGGTTTACCAGGCCTGTTTCATAGGCCCTGTCGGCCTTTATCATCTCTGCGGTACAAATCATTTCCATAGCGCGGCCTTTGCCTACCAGGTTGGCCAGCCTCTGTGTACCCCCATAGCCGGGTATCACACCCAGCCCGGTTTCCGGAAGACCCATACGGGCATTGGACGAAGCTATACGTACATGACAGGCCATAGCCAGCTCCAGGCCCCCGCCCAGTGCAAAACCATTAACGGCCGCAATTACCGGTTTATTCAGGTTTTCCACCAGGTCAAATAGTATTTCATGGCCACGGGCGGCCAGTTCAGTTCCTTCCTGCACGCTGAAATCTGCAAACTCCTTGATGTCTGCACCTGCTACAAAGGCTTTTTCTCCACTGCCGGTAAGGATAATTACCCTTACTTCCTGATCACTCTCCAGCGCTTTAAAGGCTGTATTCAACTCTTGTATGGTTTCCCGGTTCAGGGCGTTGAGCTGTTGTGGCCGGTTGATGGTGATGGTGGCTATTCCGTTTTCTTTCTCCTGGGTGAGATTGTTAAAGGACATCTGGCTATTATTTTAATTCGAATACTACGTTTACACGGGCTGAAATCTGCAACTCTCCGGGGGCAATGCTAGCCCGGGACTCATCCATTTCCATACTGGATTTGAACGCTATAGGAACCGGCCCCGATTCAACAATACGGTCAGAGATATGAACAGCACTGCCTATTTGCTGGTTGAGCTGGGAAGCCAGGAAAATGGCTTTTTCCTTTGCGTTCTTCACTGCCTTAGCCAATAGTTGTTGCTCCAGTTTTTCTCTTTGAGAAGATTCAAAGCGTACGCTGCCAATACCGTTTACACCCTTCTCCATAAGATCTACAATTACGTTTTGATAGTCCCCTATATCTTTCAGCACAAAACCGATATTCTGGGTAGCTATGTATTGATAGGTTTCCTTGTTGTAATCTATGCGTTGGGAGCGCAGGTTCACATAGTTGGTTTCAATGGAACTGATGCCGGTTTTTGATTTAAGATAACTTAAGGCCTGTGCTGCCGCCTGTGACGTTTTGGTCTGGGCTTCCTTGGGCGTACTTTCTGAATTCTCAATAATGATCTGGATGATCACCTGATCAGGGTTCAATACTTGTTCTGCCGTGCCGATCACGTCAATGGTAGGTTGTGAACTGCCGTTTTGCTGGGCGATAGCCTTGCTACTGCTCCAGGTAAGTAAGGCAAAGGCTGCCAGCCATTGCATTGTTTTCATAAGGTGTTATTTTTAGGTGCCGGGTAAAGATATGTAAAAGGTAGTGCCCTTACCAAGCTCTGTCTCAAACCAGATCTCCCCGCCAAAGCCGTTGATAATGTTCTTCACCATGGCCAGACCCAGGCCCATACCTTTGGTTTTGGTGGTAAAACGGGGTTCAAATATCTTATCCTTTTGTTCATCGGGAATGCCTGATCCGTTATCGCTCACTGATATCAGTACGGTATGGTCCTCCCGCTTTTTCATACCAATGCGGATCTCCGGCTCCCGCTCTTCCGGTACCGCTTGTATAGCGTTATTAATGAGGTTGTTCATCACCCGTACCAGCTGATCTTTATCCCCTTTCAAAAGAATATCCTTATCCTCGGTGTGGAATTGAATATTATACTCGGGATACAGGGCTGCAGTGCGCTGAATGATCTCCCTGGCCCCAAACTCTTCTGACTTGAGCTCCGGCATGCTGGCAAAGCGGGAAAAGGCTTCGGCTATACCGCTCAAGGTATCGATCTGGGAGATCATGCTCTCCGTAAATTCCCTCAGCTTTTCGGACTGTTCGGTTTTCAGGGTCTTCTCCAGGTGTTGCACGTTAAGGCGCATAGGAGTCAGTGGATTCTTGATCTCGTGGGCCACTTGTTTGGCCATTTCGCGCCAGGCACTTTCCCGCTCTGTTTTGGCGAGGATGGCAGCACTGGCCTCCAATTCTTCCAGCATGCGGTTGTACTCGTCCACCAAAGCCCCTATTTCATCGTCAAATTTCCATTTTAAGGGCACATTGGTCTCATTAATGCGTATACTCTTCAACTTTTGCCCAACGGCCTTTAGAGAGCTTGTAATGTAGTTGGACAGGAAATAGGCAATTACCCCCGCAATGATAAACAGGAAGAAATAGGTCTGGCTGAGGCGCATCAGAAATTTCTCCTGGTCCTTTTCGTGAATGGACTTCGTGTCAAAATACGGGAGGTTTATAATGGCAATAGGTTCATTGTTAGAGTTATGCACATAATCATAGGTGGAAAGGTACTCCATGG
>CETZ01005020.1_pt1 | contig 16786 bp, 13 predicted proteins | sample 531441 | NCBI WGS metagenome assembly CETZ01 (sample SAMEA2623098, study PRJEB7988) | marine metagenome | isolation source: saline water (ENVO:00002010), including | reverse complement strand
CATCGCCTGCTCTAACATTTCTTAGCTGCCTGTGCGGCAGCCAACTGCTGGACATCGGTGACCTGCAGCGCCCGACTTTTCTTAGCTGCCTGTGCGGCAGCCAACGGCTACCGTGAGCTGCGCGATACCTTTCTACCTTTCTTAGCTGCCTGTGCGGCAGCCAACCTTCGCTGCTTTGAGCCACTGCTGGACTTGATTTTCTTAGCTGCCTGTGCGGCAGCCAACTGAGGGAGCGACCCTAACAGCATAAACAGAATTTTCTTAGCTGCCTGTGCGGCAGCCAACGGTGTGAACGTCAGCATGAACTGACCGTTCGTTTTCTTAGCTGCCTGTGCGGCAGCCAACCCATGTCGCGCTCTTGACGGAGCCATTCGGCATTTCTTAGCTGCCTGTGCGGCAGCCAACTCCATAGCTCTCTACTTCTTTAACCGCCTTCATTTCTTAGCTGCCTGTGCGGCAGCCAACTATTAGCTAGTTGATAATGTCCACTATATTTGTTTCTTAGCTGCCTGTGCGGCAGCCAACAAACAAGCCGGTTATGATGTCCTGTGCGATGATTTCTTAGCTGCCTGTGCGGCAGCCAACGTGCATCATACCCGCTGCGCATTGCTGCTACTTTTCTTAGCTGCCTGTGCGGCAGCCAACCTGAAATCGGAGAAGCGCCGGTTTATCGGTGTTTTCTTAGCTGCCTGTGCGGCAGCCAACTCCGTGCCGATGAAAAAAGTAACCGCCATAGTTTTCTTAGCTGCCTGTGCGGCAGCCAACGTGGGCGGTGAACAGCCGGATGATGTCGTTACTTTCTTAGCTGCCTGTGCGGCAGCCAACGTTTTCTAATTTGCGGATCAGGGTTGCTGTTTTTTCTTAGCTGCCTGTGCGGCAGCCAACGGTTTCCAGTGGGATCTCTGCGCAGCCGAATTTTTCTTAGCTGCCTGTGCGGCAGCCAACAAAAAACCGCCCGCAATTTCAGCAACTGCATGTTTCTTAGCTGCCTGTGCGGCAGCCAACGTTATTGTGGTCGTGAAGCTTTCCGCAGTTGATTTCTTAGCTGCCTGTGCGGCAGCCAACCACCCACAGCGCATCAGTCGGTAGCACAGGAGTTTCTTAGCTGCCTGTGCGGCAGCCAACGTGTCATTTCTCGACCTGGTTGTGAATGGCCTTTCTTAGCTGCCTGTGCGGCAGCCAACAACATCCGGAACAGGCACCGTCAAAGGCAGCGTTTCTTAGCTGCCTGTGCGGCAGCCAACTCGTAACATCTGTTCAAGAATTCTGAGTATCTTTTCTTAGCTGCCTGTGCGGCAGCCAACATCCAGAGTTACAACACAGATCAAACTCAGCATTTCTTAGCTGCCTGTGCGGCAGCCAACGCCAAGATCACCCGGCTGCATACCGCCCAGCCTTTCTTAGCTGCCTGTGCGGCAGCCAACGTCGCCGGTGCTGCCCGCGATGTCGATTTTCATTTCTTAGCTGCCTGTGCGGCAGCCAACTTCCTCCTGATCCAGTTGTAGATTCTCGCGCATTTCTTAGCTGCCTGTGCGGCAGCCAACTCGGGCACGCGGGCGTCGGTGAACAGACTGATTTTCTTAGCTGCCTGTGCGGCAGCCAACCCAGCTCATGCGTTGCGTTGTCTTCGCTCAGTTTTCTTAGCTGCCTGTGCGGCAGCCAACTGCATCGGCATTGAATTTACCGGCCCGCGTCATTTCTTAGCTGCCTGTGCGGCAGCCAACATGGGATTCAGCCGTGAGCACTGGGCACGGCTTTTCTTAGCTGCCTGTGCGGCAGCCAACTCTCCCTTCTATTTCTTCTTTGATCTGATTCATTTCTTAGCTGCCTGTGCGGCAGCCAACACTGAGGCGCGCCAGTCTTGTTCTGTGTTGCTTTTCTTAGCTGCCTGTGCGGCAGCCAACTTCTTCAATGCGCTGGCCTTGCATCCGGCGCATTTCTTAGCTGCCTGTGCGGCAGCCAACGCGTGCATACCGATGGCCTTATTCATGTCATATTTCTTAGCTGCCTGTGCGGCAGCCAACGAAGCCCTGCGCGTAGGTGTCGCAAGCCTGCTTTTCTTAGCTGCCTGTGCGGCAGCCAACGGGTTTTTAATTTGTCGAGAATTTCCAGCATTTTTCTTAGCTGCCTGTGCGGCAGCCAACGGTCAGCCCGCTGTGTAGCTGTCCAGGATGATTTTCTTAGCTGCCTGTGCGGCAGCCAACAACAGCAGCTGCTGTGCCGGTTTTACGGCGATTTTCTTAGCTGCCTGTGCGGCAGCCAACCAGGCGATCACCATGGAAATGTGCAGCGCAATTTTCTTAGCTGCCTGTGCGGCAGCCAACTTGTTTTCCTGGGTAATGCTTACGCTGCCAATTTTCTTAGCTGCCTGTGCGGCAGCCAACTTAATGGCGGCGGCGCGGGCGTTTTGCAGGTCTTTCTTAGCTGCCTGTGCGGCAGCCAACGGTGAGGCTTTTTATATTGGCATAGTCTTTCATTTCTTAGCTGCCTGTGCGGCAGCCAACACGGCCAGAACTGCTTTTTGTGCGTTTACTGATTTCTTAGCTGCCTGTGCGGCAGCCAACATTCTTCTCTGATCATGCGGCGCAGTTCATCCTTTCTTAGCTGCCTGTGCGGCAGCCAACGGACAAAAACGCTGGACAGAAAGCCAGCTGCATTTCTTAGCTGCCTGTGCGGCAGCCAACCTTGCCGGTTCATGCCGAAGAACGGGCGCGGTTTTCTTAGCTGCCTGTGCGGCAGCCAACAGTTATAATTTAAGCGTAAGTTTCTGATTGTTAAAGAGCTATGTGAATTTTAGGGTAACAACCCCTTTGTTAGGGCAAACAAAAAAGCCCTTATTTAATAAGGGCTTAGAAAAAAGCTAAAAAAGAGGGTCAAAACCAAGGGATCGTTGCCTGAGCACTCAAGCCATAAGAATTGAACTCTCCCGTAACTGGCTCATCCCGCACTGGGCCATGTTCAACATAGACACGCATTGGGTTGCCGTTTGAGAGACTTCTCATCTGTATGAATGGCTGCTTCAGTACTTTTTGCTGTTCTTCAGGGATACGTTCGAGCGCCTCTTCTTCTGTCAGCCATCCCTTTCGAATTGACCGCTTTCTTTTGTTATGCGCGCTCTTGGCCTGAATCCTTCGTACGGTGCGATACTGCACATTGTCTGGCACGCTTTTGCAATCACTCACCTGACAGTAGTCACGCATCCCTTGCAACCACGGCATTGCCATCAAAGCTGCCAGAGATTCTTGAGTGCCATGCAAACGAAGTTGATCACCCAAACGCTTCCCTGCTTTGGGAAAACTCACACCGATTTCACCCGGTGCAGCTTCGCCAATTGCGCGATGTAACTTCGAAAACAACGCATTCATTAATTGCTGGGTTTCGAACTCAGGATCAGGCATCAATGTAATATCGATGTATTTATCCATATTACCCTGCCTCGCCGAAGACTCCGCCACGAATCAGCGTCGCCATGACGTAGTGTTGATTCCCGATACTAGGGACATTTCCTTTCAGTACCCAACCATCCAATAGTGAATAAAAGTCTTCTTTCGCTTTCGGTTGACGGTATGCGCTACCTCGACTGGTGACAGAGCCGTATGGTTCTACAGCAATTGGGCCGAAGGTATCGGCTTCTGGATACCACGTATCAATTGAGCGTAAAGCGTTACCAATTTTCTGAGAGTGCATTGCTGCAACGCCACTCACTGAATACAGATATTTACTTTGAGCTGAGTCTCGACCACCGTCCAATACGAGTTCTTGCGATGGAAATACCTCCTGGCCTTCCCCCAGTTTTGCAAAGGCTTCAACTTTTAATAGTACGAACTCATCTCCTGCAAGTCCCTGCTGAACCAGGTCGGCAAGTGATTGCAGTGTTGCTTCATTCTGGCCGAAGTTGCGCAAGTCAAAGCTGTAACTATCAAATACCCAGCTCTGAGCTATCTGGTCATCTACCAGATGGCTGACTCGTACTTCTACGGCTTCGGCTCCAACACGGTTACGCCATAGAAAGCGTCCATTGGCCAGGTTTTCAGCATAACGCTTCGCCAATTCTGAAAACCGCTCCCGGTTCGCGTAGTCTTCAATCACCGCGCTTAATGCTTCTTGGTACTCTCTGCTGTTACAGGCGGAAGGCGTCGATAGTCCACCCAACACACGCAAAGTAAATGTCAGCTTCAATGTATCGTGGTTCACTGGAAGAGCTGCGGTATCAACACGCTGCAGATTCGGCTTTTGAATCTCTGCATCGAGTTTCAGCGGATCATTTGCGATCGCGGGTTTCGTACGATTCGATATGGTACCCCGCACATCTTTCGTTTGTACGCTGATAGCTTCCCATTGACCAGAATCAGCCCGGCTCGACCAGGTACCTGAATACATAAATCCGTCTGAGTTAGCATGTTTACGCTCAAACGCGAGTACGGATGCTGTTTTTAAGTTGTTCGCTGCCATGAGTTCTCTCCTTGTTAAATTTCAAATTCTTCAGAATCTTCAAGTTGTACCGGGTAGTCTTTGCGACCGGCCCTGCATAAATACAGATCGTCCTCGACTGAGTATGACCAGATAATGTCTTTCAAATCCTCAACCCGGTGTGGACTGATCCATTGGCCCAGGCCATAAACACTTTCTACAAAGCAGAACGGTGTTTCATTATCCCGGGCATTCTTAACTTCTCCCGGCTCATAAACTTCAGAAATAGCCTTATATCCAACCGCAACCGGAACGAACCAGCCTTTCTCTGGCTTGGGTATCAATGACCATTCACAGGCATCACCTTCTTCAAGCTCACAGCCTTCCTCATGATTTGCGACAGATTGAAACGATGTAAAATCCAATAAAATTTCAAGCATATCTCGCTTGGTATCTACTTCAGGCTGAGATTCATAATGTCCGATCAATCGGTCTGTTCGATCCTGCAATACAAAGCCAGGCAGAAGTCTCAGCATCATCCGGCGAAGTTTTTTATCATCCATACCCAAGGCATCAACCCACGAGATATGTTTAATTGCGGTAATAACACCACCTGCTAAGCGATGCCTTGGAGCAAGGTCCTTCACGCAATTGACAATATGGCTTCTATTTTCTTCTATTGTTTGATCTGCATTGATATCACCGACCTCTCCCTTCACCTCTATGATGAGACTGACGGTCATATGCATACGGCCTTCTTCATTGAAAGGAGCGGTTTTACCATCTTTCGTCAGCGGGTTACGGGTAAGAGAGAAAACACTCTCATAACCTCCGGGCTTTTGCGCCTGAACCTCATGGGAATGACAGATAATGGCTACACCACCCAGGCCAATGGCTTCCGAAGTTTGAACTTTCAGTTTGCGCGAAAGTGCATGAACAAAACCAAGGAAGTGAGAAGGTGATGGGAAACCCCAAGTCATCCCTGAAATAGCATTCGCGTTCTGAACCTCAATACCTTTAAGCAGAAGATACTGGCTCATAACATCACCTCCAGATCTTTTGTCATCCTGACCGACTCGCGTTTTATCTGTTGTCGGAAGTACTTAAGTTCTATATCGGATAGCTCGAGTTTTTTTGCCTCCAGAGCGGCTCGAACATACTGTGAAAACTTATCTGAGATGGCTTTCACCCACGCGTCCTTATCACTTTGGGTCGCTTTTCTAATATCCGTACTACCAATATCCAGCCACGCCTTAAGGTATTCCGGAAGCTCGCAATCTTGCTGGCTCCAGCCCTCAGGTAGCTGCCAGAAGCCAGAAACATATTGCAGCAACTCATCTACAAGGTTCTGTACCAGGCGCTGACGCTGTGCGCGAATTTCCATCGTTGATTCACGCTGTTTAGAAGCTAGTACGAAGTTCCTCAAGTCAAACACGACCGGGCGAGCTTTACGGATATACCCGAACCAGAAGCTCGCTTCAGTTTGAGGAGGCTGAACCTTACCAACCCAGGTTGGTGGTTGAGTATTCAAGAGATAGGCGCGTCCACGACGCTGACTATTCAAAAGTGAAATATTCTGGGGCTTTGTTCCACCAAACGTCTGGACAGCCAGATCAGGAATATCCTGGACGATACCAGGAGCAAACCGTTTGGTTTTCTTCGCCGCTCGTCGTGCTTTTTCCACTTCACCAAATTTAGAGTCTTGTATTTTCCGGTACAGCGCATGGCTCATGGCACTTGAAGCCAGAGGGCTCAGGATATGGTAACTATTTTCCTCAACCGGAAAGTACACCTGTTTTGCCAATACATGAGAAGCAGGCTCGGATAGCTTTAAGGCCTCAGAAAATCCTTGCATCCACTCTGACAACTGCTCGTCGTTGTCAGCATAAGCTTTAAACGGCGAAGAGTCATTGGCAGCTACATAATCGAGCACTCGCTTTCCTTCCCATTCCAGCAAAAGCATATTAGCGACATCCAGCGTGGCTGCGTTACCGACCACATCCGTATGGATCTCACTTAACGCAGAAGTCGAAAGGCACTGGTGCTTACCAGAGCTTGACGCCTTGACTAACAGGCTACTGCCTTTAGCATCACTGTGAGTGAACTTGGCTGCATGACTGACCAGGCTGATCTGTTTCGCACGCTTAGCTGCGTCACTCAGCCAGTTGCACGGCAGAAACTTAGCCTTTTCTGCGGCCAATGTTTCGGCATATTGGGCATCGAAACTAGCGATATCGTCTGGGGTTACCAGGCCCGCACGCTGCTTTGCTGCCTCTTTCTCGACCTTTTCAATGCGATCTGACAGCCGCTTAGAAAGGAATAGATCAATCGTGGATTCCATTAAAACTCCTTTTTAACCTATGTATACTCTTGAAGTTTAAGCTAACAAAATGTAGATTGATTCGCAAGCAACTACTTGGGTGAGGTCTACAATGCGCAACTCCAGAAAACGGAACAAACAGTATCAGCCATGGTGGTTATTACTTTTCTTCCTCCCCAGTAACGACTTACCGTCGATCCACCTCGCCTTTGAATCAAACACGACCACTACAATCAACAACAACTTTTACAATACAGAGCAAACCCCAACGGAATCGAATAATGTGAAATAATCTGCGTTGCCTTACCTATCTATAAGATGTAGTGTCTGCCCACTGCCGTTATGGCAGCTCAGAAATATGTGTACTCACAATTTCTATCGACTGCCGCACAGGCAGTATCTTGATTTCTTAGGATTAGTCGCCGATAGAAATCCCTAACCATGGATGGTATCTATACTTCTTTCCACCTTTCAGTTTTCGCAGTGCTATCTGCCCAAATTGCTTACTCACCACACCCAACTCACGCTCCAGCTCTTCCGACAAAGTCAGATACAGCGACTTCACATCCGTGGCTCCCCAGGGCGATACCTGGTTACTGATATCCAGAGATTCATCAGTCAACACTTCGACCATTTCGTTCTGTGGCCTCATGTCCCACTCCCCTTCGCTGAACCGGATGAAGGTCAGGTCATCCAATTCGTCTTCCAGATAAAAGGTAAACAGGTCATTCGGTGTCGACTGACGAAAGCGCGTCAGTCGCTGAAGTTCACCGTGCCAGGTGTGGTTTTGATTAGAACTCCACCAGTAGTCGGCTGGTTTAGTATCTCTTAGCTGCAAATCTGAGTTTTCAATACGGCGTAAAGCGAAGTGAGTATGAAGGTGTTCGATATCGACTAAAGATTCTCCGTTCTTATTTCTGCTCTTTACAGCAATCCGAGGAATGGAACTGATGTACTGGTAGTCAGACTCTTGTAGTAACGAAGATAGGGAATCTGAACTCAGCAACAAGGGACCTTTGCCCTGACGGTCTTTAGTGGTAAATGCCTCAAAACCCGGCCGGCTGAACACGAGATCGCTCTCAGTCTTTTTGTCTCCATGCTTGGTCATGCCCCTGACGTTGGTATCCAGTATCAGCATGTTGTGAGTATCAGGCACGTTTTGCCGGTGCCTCTGAATACGCCCTGCCAATTGAATCAATGAGCGCATTGAGCTTGGCTCGGCTATTGCCCAGTCGTAGTCATGATCACGACCGACTTCAGTTACCGGTGAGCCGAGTACGACAAACAGGTGGTGTTTCTCTGAGTGCTTATCTAGTTCCTGTCGAATACTGGGCTGTTGCCATATCGCATTCTCATCGTGGCGGTTCAATACAGCATCCAATGTCGCTTCAATTTCTGAGCGTACAATCATCGGATGTTGGCTGTGATAGACGCACAGGTGAATACGAACATCGTCGGGGATAGTGGCACTGATCATATTCTGCGCCACTGCGACTAATGGCTCGATGTTCGCCATTCGGATCAGTCCCACACTTACTCGCTTTTTCGTTTGCGGGTCTTTTACGCTGTGATCCTGATGGAGTTGGTATGCTTCTCGGATAAATAGCCTGGCAAGCTCATCATGTACTTCAGCCTGACTGAATGTATTACTTGGGACTGAAATCAGGCGGGCCTTTCTTAATGTTTTCTCTTTCGTGTGCTGTTTCTCCAGAAGTGCAACCCGCTTGTTCATGAACTCCTTATTTTTGGATGTAAAATCTGCCTCATCGGCCGCTGACTCACTTTGTGAGCCAAACTCATCGAACCAGGCGCAAGGAACCGTATTTAATTCCGTTACCCTGCCGCACGCACGGTTGTATTCAATACGCCCTGCCCGGTATGCACTGAACAGACCTGTAATAAGTGCAGGCGGCATCGTCGCTGACGAAAATAGCACCCGCCCACCCAGCAAACCGCACCAGTTCACCAAACGTGCAAGCGCTGGTATATCCTGCGGGTCGAAATCGTCTGGTTCATCAAGAATCAAATCAGAAGTAAGTAACCTCAGCATCGGGCCAATATGCTTCCCTCCACGCAGAGATTCAGATGCAGGCATAAGATGATCGATAGTAGCGACCACAGCAGGTGCACTAAGCAACTGAAGAGCTTTATTTGGCTTACCCTGACTTGGTGTTTTCAACCAACGGCACAACACACTATCAACTAAAGTCCCGTCGTAATGGATGGCGTGCGTATCATCGAGCAAATCCTCTGACGACTCACTTCCCCCAACCGGTGCCTGCTCTTCTTCCGGCCCACTGTTTAGTTGCCGTTGAAGATTAAAATCATTCAGGTCTTTCACCGCTTGAGAGCCGATCATCACTGCCAATTGATCATCACTGAGTTTCAGGCGTTCACGTAGTGCATTACCCGTTTGCAGGGTTAATGTACGCAGACCCAGAGCAATAGTGAATCGACACCCCTCTTTATCTGCGCTACTCAGACCATACATAATTCGAACGTTGGCATAGGTTTTACCCTTACCTGTTGACGCCATATTAATGCCAAAGAAACCATTATCCTGACTGCTTTGTGACACACCAACGGCAACATCGTACGCTTTATCCTGCCATTTAAAATCAGGATTCGATGATCGTTTCCGGATAACCTTAGGTTCATCCAGAGCAGGTAGCTCGGCTCTTAATTGAGGTAACTTACTCGCAAACAGGTACGCATTTCGTCCAACGGCAAGGTTATGCTCATCAAGTTGCTGCTTAGTTTTGCCCGTTTTACGATCAGTGTTCGCAAAGACCTGATAATCGGGATCCTGATAGCCAGGCTCCTGCTCCTGAGATGAGTACGAGTGATCGGCTAAGATCAGCGATAAACGAGCAATATGGCTGGTAAAATTATCTGTTTCTAACCAGTCTGTTTTTGATAGCTGTGGTAACTGTAATGCGCGTTTTGCCAGAGTGTGAGCTTGATTACACCATTTAAAACTAGTTACCGGCGTACCATGTTTAAAGTTGAATACGGCCTTCCAGTCGGACGGACTCCAATCACCTGATGATGACTGAGGCGAATTCCAGTTAGCCCCCCATTCGTTGCTCTCAAGTGTCAGACGCTCCAGATTGGCTCCACCATCATTCAATTTATACGGATAAATAGGTAACCGATGATGGCTAACGATTAGCCATCCAACTAGCTTAGCAAAGGACTCCAAATCACGAATCGGATTGCGTTTGGATACAACCTCGCTTCCATAAATTTCGTGAAATCGTTTCAGAATTTCTGAATCATCACTCGTTTTGATGGTTCTGAGGTGCTCTAACCAATCTTGATCTTTACGCTCATCAACGAAAGCGGCAAATAGCAATAAAGAAAGCCATTCATGACGTAATGGTTCGGCTCTATTTACACCCGACGTTAACTTCTTCTGAAATAGTTGGTTGGCTTTGCCAAAGTCATGAAACAACCCTGCAATGCCTGCTGCTACGGCGATGACTTGAGCCGTATGCCAGTTATCTTCGGTTATTGATCTCAAGATATCCCGACCAGTAGTGTTGGTTGGTACGGTACCGTCACTATTGAATTTCTTTCGATTACCAACAATCCACTCGAGTTCGATACGTTGAGTACCTCGAAAACGCCTACAGGAAACTGCGGTGTTACGCCGGGCGGTTTTACGAAGCATTTTGCGTAAGGTGCTCAAACCTTCTTGAGTAATCGTACATGTCCAGGTCCGATCACCTGCTCGCTCTGCAAACTGATCTAAGATCCTGCGCGTTTCAGGCAAAGCTCTTTTGTTGCATTGAGATACCAGCAGCACAATCACGATGGCTCTCCCAGGGCTAACGCAACGTCCTTTATGGCATCAATCATCAGGTCCAACGCACCGTCTGTTTGGAATACGGCAATCAGGCGTTGGCGGAACTCCTGCTCTGAATCTCCCGCCATTGCCGCAATGAAAGCAGTCGGCATGACCATGGCATCTTTAATGAGATCAGCCACATCAAACACCAACCCACCCCGACGAGTTTTTCCGTGCAGAATGGCCAGTCCATGGGGTAATCCAAGTACCCAGCAAGCCGTCGCTGCCAGCCCATAGGCAAGGTAATTACCATGATCGAGGTAGCGATTTGCGATGTCTGCTCCTCCACCTTGCTTTGCACGAACAAAGTCTCCGTAATTGGTCGCTCGGGTAACCAGCTTGTATAGGAGCTTCGTCATGGTCGCTTCAATGGTAAGAACATGATTAACGTTGCCAGCATCGCAAAGTTTCAGATTGAACTGATCGACTACGCTCTTCAGATCATCAAGGTTAATATCGAAATCAAGGTCGCGGCTTCTGGAAAATTTATTCCAACTTACCTGAAGATACTTCAAGCGAATTTCCTGAAAACGAATGGCTGCTTCAAGGCGTTTATTCTCGTCGAACCAAAAAGAACACCAGTGCTGCAGATATTCCGTTGGGCGATATTCACTTTGAGATGTCAGCCACTCGACATCACAACTGACTTCATTTGTGGCAAATAATGGTGTTCCACCACCGCCACTAAAACCTATCAGAACACCAGCCTTTGCCAGCTCGCGAACAGCAGACTGAGTAATTGACGTCCCCGTACCCAGCAGTATCACTGTGGTATTGGCTATCGGGATGTTCCAATACAGAGACTCCCTTCCTTCCTCAGTAACATACTCCACACGCCCACCCTTAACGAGTACGCGGCAATATTGCAGGTAATAGAGATTGGCCCGCTTTGAGTGAAGTATTGTTTTCAAGTCCGATGGTGACAGATCTTCCATATTCATTTACTCATTACCCTGTTAAATTGCCATCCATGGCCACTTCCCTGCGTATCACGACTCCTGTCGCTCCCCGATCTGCTATTCAAACCGGGCAGGCTCTGCTGATCAATTACTGTGCATATACACATGTCGGAATTTCCGGCATGTTCATGCTCTGGGCAGGTAAGGTGTTATTTCGCGCTGACATTCCTGAGTCAGCATGATTTGCTGGGCTTCAGCATTTTCTTTGAGGCGGTCAAGCCGCAGGTGATTGAGGGTGTACAGCAGCAGTGCTGCACGCACCGGGTAACTGCGTTGGTAGATTCCGTTCTCGTTCTTCTGCATTCCGTATTCGAGGGCGATGACTTCCTGCTGTGCGGGTGTCAGGCGTACATCCGGCTGAATGGTGAGTGTGAGTATGGTCTCCCATAACCTGTCATCTGAACGGGATTTTTCTGAGGCCCCTTCTTTTCCCCAGACTTCGCGGATGCGGCTGACGACGAAGTCTCTGAAGCCCTGATTCTTTTCACACCATGCGCGCACATGCCAGCGGGCGCCATCGTGAATCAGGCTGTGAGGGCTGATGATACGGCCGTCGTTATCCGGGTTTGTGACCGAGGTATAGGCGATATCTATCCGGTTGTTCTGGCTGATGGCCTGAAGAATAGGCCTGACAATCTCCGGGTCTGGCCTTCGCTCAAAGGATTGCATGGGAAAACAGCTGACACTGTTATATGCAGGAATTCCCTGCATATCGGCACCAATAAAATCGTGGATATATTCTTCAAGTGAACCCTGGGAGTATTCAGGAGCGAAGGTGTCAGTTGGAAAGTAGCCCTTCAGGCTTGCGTCGTATCTGAGGTTGCCCGGGCACAAAGCGATATATTCGTTGATGCGTTTACTGGCGGAGTCACGGCTGATACTGAAAAGTTGCTGCAGGTGACCTGCGGTTAAGCGCTCTTCCCAAAGACATCTGAGTTCAATGTAGCGGAATACCTGCTGATGTTGATGTTGCCGGGCTGGGCGGGGTTGCTTGCGATCCATGAGTCACCTTCATTTCCTGAAGCTGAACGATAATGGGGTGAGTAGGATGAGGCAATGCCGCCTGTCCGCTTTGTCTGGGATGAATAGCCGGTTCGTATCTCTTGCCAGGGATTGGGAGAAACAGAAGCCGGTCAAACCATCTCCGGCGTATGGATCCCGTGGTCTGCCTGACTGCGTCAGGGCCACGGGATGACGACGAGTTTAAGAAAGACCGAGGTGAATAGCCGGTTTGTACCTCATGCCAGGGATGGGAGAAACACAAGTCGGTCATTACATCTCCGGCGTATGGATCCCGTGGTCTGCCTGACTGCGTCACGGCCACGGGATGACGCTGTGCTTTTGTATTGACGGTGAATATTGAGAAGGCAGGTCTGGCACCAGAGCCTGACTGCCTGTATGGGGTGCAGGTGTTCTACCCCACAGGAAACTCAACCCGGGCGTATTTCACTCTGCTGGGTTCAGGCACCATGAGCATATTGCCTGTGTCAGCGGGCCGGGAGTTCTGTGGTGTCCCGTGTCAGGCTGACGATGCCGGACCCTGATATCACTTCAAACAGCAGATTGAGGAAGTATCTTTCTCAACAAGGCTGAGAACAAAGGTGTGAATTGTCTGCAGACATGGAAGCCTGCAAAGAAGACGTGTAGCTTACACACGCTCGCGCAGTATGATCACCACAGGTTTTTTCATGATGTTGATTCAAGTCCAGTTTTCCCTCACAGACTTCCGGCCTTTCCTTTTTTGCTGTTTTTTTCTGTGCGCTCCGGTTTTATCCGCGCAGGAGTCGCCCGGCTATGATGCTCTTCTGGACGCATACCATTCAGTGCACGGCTTTTCCGGTACGGTAAAAATCGTTACCCCTGACTCTGCCCCCTTTGAACAGAGCTACGGTCTGGCAAACCGCAGTTTTGATGTCGCCTACACCCCGGAAACCCGCTTCTCGATTAACTCTGTATCCAAAACCTTCACGGCACTGGCCATCATGCAGCTAGTTAGCGAAGGCAAACTCGACCTGAACAAGCCCCTGTCATTCTACCTGCCCACACTGAAAGCAGACTGGAAAAATCAGGTCTCCGCACATCACCTTCTTACGCACACCTCAGGGCTGCCAAGGGAGTCCGGCATCCAGCCTTATGAAACCCTCAGTTTTCAGGAACAGATCAGTACTTATATCAACCCTATCCAACTGCTGTTTACACCCGGTGAGCGTTATGAATATTCAAATACCGGTATTACCCTGCTGGGAGCACTGATCGAACAGGTCTCTGGCATGACCTACCGGGATTTCATAACAATGCGCATCATTCACCCACTGAAGCTGGAAAATACCGGAGTTTATGAGGGACGGAATCTGGTCAGACATCAGGCGACGCCTTACCGTTTCACCAGTCAGGGAATAGCAGAAGCCCAACGTACCAAACATTTCGGAGATAATGCCGGTGGCGGTCTTTATTCAACCCCTGCTGATCTCTACCGTTTCATGCTGGCCGTTTACAGCAGCACTCTGATTCCACAGGAGCTGACCGAGCAGATGTTCACGCCCCATGTTCAAAGTGGCGGCAATGATGCAGAGGGCTACGCCTGGAGCATCAAACAATTCGGAGACGAAACCCTCTACTTTGCAGCAGGCAGCGGCTACGGCACCAAGAGCGTGGTTCTGTTTGGCCCTGAGACACAACGTTTTATCGCAATCACATCAAACTGGGGCAACACCCCGATTCTGAATCTGCTGCGCGATCTCTATCTGATATCGCGCAATCAGACAGTCAGCCTGCCGGACAGCAACGCTCTGGCCCGGCCAGAACACTACCGTCAGTACATGGGTGAATATCACTTTGAGCCGGAGGCCCTGAAACACCACCTTGGGATGGCCGGAGGCACCGTCCACCTGCATGAATTTGAGAACAAGCTTTTCATGAATGAAGAGCTGCTGGCCACCAAAGCCGATGGCGTGCTCGGGCTGACCTACACCGATGAGGTGGAGATCCGGTTTACCGAAAATAACCTGCATATACGGATCAACAATAACGAACTGACTGGGTTGAAAATCCGTTAACCCACCGGAAACTCAACCCTCGCGTACTTCACGCTGCTGGGTTTACGCACCATAAGCATATAGCCCAGCATCAGGGGGCCGAGGCGGCCGATAAGCATCACCAGCATGATGATGCCTTGCCCGGCCGGGCCGAGATGTTCTGTGGTGCCGCGTGACAGGCCAACGGTGCCGAATGCGGATATGACTTCGAACAGCAGATTGAGAAAGTCATCCTTAACGAACAGGCTGAGCGCAAAGGTGGCGGCAAAGATCACCAGTACTCCGATGGCGGTGGTGGCCAGTGCTTTCATGACCATGTCGTTGGTGATGCTGCGTTTCAGAATAAAGACGGTTTCATTGCCTTTGAGAAAGGACCGCGTGGTGGCGATCAGTACGGCCAGTGTGGAGAGTTTGATGCCGCTGGCGGTGGAGTTGGGAGCACCACCGATGAACATCAGGGCCATCAGCAACAGACTGGTGGCCATGGTCAGGGAGCCGATATCCAGGGTGTTGAATCCGGCGGTTCTGGGTGTGGTGGCCTGAAACCACGCCGCCAGTAACTGATCACCCGTACTCAGCGAACCGAGTGTTTCCGGATTATTCATTTCCAGCAGGAAAACCAGCACAAACGCCAGCAGATTAATCAGGATGGTGGCGATAAGAATAATGCGGGTGTACACCGAAAAGGCGCGCCAGCGGCGTTTCTGCAGCACTTCCATCACGACGATGTAGCCCAGCCCGCCAAGCATAAACAACGCGCTTACGGTCAGCAGAATACCGGGCTGCCCTGCCCAGCCACCCAGGCTGTCGGATGACAGTGAAAATCCGGCGTTATTGAAGGCGGATACGGTGTAAAACAGTGCCTGATACGCGCCTTCGGCCCAGCCCAGCTGAGGCACCAGAAACAGGCTTAACGTCGCCACACCGAGCGCTTCCGTCCCCAGTGCGAATAAGGCAATCGACAACGCAGCGCGGCGGGCGTCCTGCAGGGAGAGTTCATTGAAGGCTTCCTGTGCCAGCAGCTGATGCCGCAGTTGCAGCCGGAAGCCAAGCGTGACCGCCGTCAGTACCGCAAAGGTCATCAGGCCCAGTCCACCCAGCTGAATCAGACCAAGAATCACCAGCTGGCCAAACAGGGTGAACTGAGTGCCGGTATCAACCACGGTCAGCCCGGTGACAGTGACAGCGGAGGTGGCGGTAAAGGCGGCATCGAGCCAACTGATTGGGGCGGTTGTTGCCACCGGTAGTTTCAGCAACGCCGTTCCCAGAAGAATCAGCAGCAGAAAACCTTCAAACAGAAGTCTGGGCGGATGCGGCAAGGCGGTTTTAGCGGCGCCGCGCGGGTCTTTACTGCGCGACAGCTGGCGCAGGAAACTGAACAGTCCTGAGGTCACAGCTCGTCAGCCAGCTGCCTGAGCGGGTCAAACGCGCCGCCAACCACCAGACGGTCACCGGTATGCAGGTTCTGGGTCAGATCAGGCTCACGGAAGGTCTCCGTGCCACGTTTCAGCATCAGCAGTGTCAGCGGCAGATTCTCCAGCAGTTCAGCCAGACTTTTGCGGCAGACCTCATCGCTGATACGGAAGTCGACGACAAAATAATCGTCTTCGAGATCCAGATAGTTATGCACCATGGGGTAGGCCATTTCGCGCGAAATACGCACGCCGGTTTCGTATTCCGGAGCGATGACACGGGTGGCGCCGAGGCGCTCCAGAATCAGGTGGTGCTCCTTGCTCATCGCCTTGGCCCAGATGCCTTCGACGCCCAGGGCTTTCAGCTGCATGGTCGCCAGAACCGAGGTTTCGAAGTTGTTGCCGATGGCGATGACAGCGGCGTCGTAACTGCCGGCATTCACTTCCTGCAGGGTGCTCTCAAGGCTGGCATCCGCGGTTACGGCACAGGTGATTTCATCGGCGATCTGATTGACCTTGTCTTCGTTGATATCGATGCCGAGAACATCATGCCCCAGCTCTGCAAGCTCGCGCGCAACAGTGGCTCCGAAGACGCCAAGACCGATGACAATAAACTGTTTTCTGGCACTCATGCTGTTCACTTTTTCCGGTGCGTTGGTGTCAGACACCATAACGGAAAGGAAGGTCACTGACCACGACAGGCTGATGGCGATGGGGGCATCGGGCAGAGAAACAGAAAAGGCGCTCAATGAGCGCCTTTTCTGTTCAGAATACTTGGTAGGACTACCCAGATTCGAACT
>CETZ01264364.1_pt1 | contig 16964 bp, 12 predicted proteins | sample 531441 | NCBI WGS metagenome assembly CETZ01 (sample SAMEA2623098, study PRJEB7988) | marine metagenome | isolation source: saline water (ENVO:00002010), including | reverse complement strand
AGTATGGCTTTTAAAATTAATATCCCTGAACCCCGCCAGGTAGGCCACACGATCCAGCAGGTTTTCCTTATCCATGACAAACTCGGCCACTCTTACAGGCAGATGAAGGCATATCATGGTACTATGCAAAGACTCACGGGCAATAAACTCTCCCTCATGATAGTCCAGGTCAGCCATTGCAATGCGTACGCTTCCCCTTTTACCTCTTAGGAGATTCCTTCCTTTATCAATAATACGGGTAGCGAAATATTTAAAATCTTCAAAATCCTCCGCTTCATAGAATTCGCCTGGGAATGTTTGCCAATGTAAACGATCCGCGAAACGGATAATGCCCTGCTGTCTTTTGGTGATCTGGCTCCTTTTGCGATGACGCGGAAGCGCGCGGCTCTGTCTTGGAGCTAGAGGATGGCTGCTGCTGGTACTGAGGTCATCTAAACCTACCACCTCCAGGTTACCCCCGGCCATCCTGAAATTCTGGTAATAATCGTGGAGCTGATCCATCACCGAATGATCTACAAATTCACTCAGGCTGAAATCAACAATTACGGTGGAATCACGGGGGATGGAATCCAGTTTTTTCTTGATACCCAAAAAATTGAGAAAATTGCTGAAAGCACGCACACTAAGGTGATACTGATGATCACTTTCCTGGTACAAGAGTGTATTGGGTCTGAAAATGTTTCTGAGCAATGTGCTGATATGTTTGATAGCGCCTAATTGGAAAAGCAGGGTTACACCTATACCTACGGCTATACCGGTAATTAAACCGGTAAACAAAGTGGCTATCATGGTTACCAGAAAGATGACGAACTGTACCCAGCCTACCGAAGCCATATCCCTGAAAACAGAGGGAGCTGCCAGCTTATAACCGGTATACACCAGTATTGCTGCCAGTGCCGGAAGGGGTATATGCTGTAAAAAGGCTGTAAATATCAATACAAATACGGCCAGGAAAATTCCGTGGAAAAGGTTGGATAAACGGTTAGTGGCACCATTGTTTACATTAACGGAGCTACGTGCAATTACTGAAACCACGTTAATCCCGCCCAGCAAGCCAGACACTACCGTGGCCACTCCAATGGCCCTAAGATCTTTATTAACGTTAGATCTTCTGCGTTGCGGGTCCAGCTTATCCACCGCCTTAATGCTTAGAAGGGATTCTACACTGGCAATGAAAGTGAGTGAGATAACCGCTACCATAAATTCGCCTGTGGCAAGCTTGGAAAAATCAGGAAATGCCAGCTGGTTGAATACATTATCGGGAATATTGATCAGGTATTCCGGTGGCAACGGAGCCAGGGTCTGTTCATTTTTTTGGGTGAAATAAACCAACCCTACTGACAGTAACACTACCCACATCGGAGCGGGCACCAGGTGAAAAACCGGATTACGGATGCGCGCGTAAAGAAACATGATGAGGAGCGATGCTATACCAATTACGTAAGCCAAAACCGGAACCTGTCCATTCCACAGGCTACCAACCGATTCATGAAGGGAAGCAAATAACTCCATGGGAGAACTGGCTTCCGGACTTACCTCTCCTATCATTACATGCAATTGTTTGGACATTATGATCAATCCAATAGCTGCCAGCATTCCCTGTACGGCCGGGGAGGGGAAAAAATCGCTGAGTGCCCCAAAACGCAATAAACCAAATAGAAAGATAAGCCCTCCTGAACACACAACTGCAGCCAATGTATAGAGGTAACCTGTCTGTAAATCACCTGCGCCCAGCGTCATTACGGCACTCAGGGTTACCACTACCAGACCGTTTCCGGCACCTGTAACGGTTACGTTAGAGCCTCCCAGGGTAGAAACAATTATGCCGCCCACCACTCCGGCTATAATACCGGCCAAAGGTGGTACACCAGAAGCTAAGGCCAGTCCCAGCGACAAGGGGAGGGCAATGAGAGATACCACAAAGCCAGGAAAGATATTTTTACCGATATTTTGAAGGTGTTCTTTCAACTATGGGGTCGTTCGGAACTATGCACGATTAAAAGGTCACTGGGCAATTCGGACAAAATATATTCCAGGTCATGGGTAAACACCCGGTCCAAAAAGCCCAGCTTGGTATCCGGGGAGTTCATTACCAGTAAATCTGCGTTGAATTGTTGCGTGAAATGGCCAATGGTATACCCTCTTTTGCCGAAAATACACTTCTCACTCACCTTGATATCCGAAGGAATATCAATACCCTGAAGGATGGTGTTAATACGTTGGTTTTCCTTCTCCTGAATACTCTTCTTAGCCTGATTTACCTCTTCCAGGCTCTTATCATCCTCCACTCTCTTGCCCACCCTGGCCGGCACTACTTCCTCTACAATAACTATTTCTGAAGAGCGAAAATGCACGCCTACCTTAATGGCGGTTTCAATGGTAATAGGAGTTTTGGGATGGTCCAGCCCATTGACTACTATCCTTCTGCAGGAGCTTTTAAATTGATTTGGATGCGTCATAAGGAGAATGGAACAGTCAGACTTTCGCACCAACCTTCTTGCCACCGAGCCGATGTAATATTTCAACAAACCTTCCCGTGGCAAAGCTCCGGCTATAAGAAGGTCTACTTTATGCTCGGTGCAGGCTTTCAGGATAGCCGTTACCGGGTCGCCTTCCTCCCATACCAAGACGATCTCCTCCTGGTTCACCTGCTGCCTGCCAAGCACTTCACTGAGCAGTTGTTCTTCTTCAGGAGTACGGTCACCAATGTGAATAAGGATCAATCTTTCTCCCAGGGACTGTTTTATCCTTACCGACTCCGCTATATTAGCCTCCATATTGGGTGAAAAGGCAATAGCAGTAGCTATATTCCCGAAAGGTTTTTCTATCATAACTTTGTTATAATTCCTTCCAATTTAAGACTTCTGATTAGAACTGGTAAGGAACTTCCAGTGATCTTAAATAGTTTATAAAAATAAAATATGAAAAGTACCTTGTATAAAGCCAACACTCGTGGACATGCTGAGCATGGTTGGCTCAACTCATTCCATACGTTTTCATTTGCGGGCTACCACAATCCGCAAAGAATGAATTTCGGAGCCCTTCGGGTTTTTAATGACGATACTGTGGATGCAGGCACTGGCTTTGGAGCACATCCCCACTCCAACATGGAGATTATTTCCATCCCTCTCTCGGGAGCATTGGAACACCGTGACAGTACCGGAAGGCACAAAATAATACGATCCGGGGAAGTTCAGATTATGTCAGCTGGCAAGGGCATTGTCCATTCAGAAATTAACGCCAGCCAGACCGAAGGGGTAAGCTTTCTGCAGATATGGATCATTCCCGATAAACAGAATATTGATCCACGCTATGACCAGAAAGAATTCCCTCTTCATTCCCATCGCAATACATTTATAAACGTAGTGGCTCCTGACAACCCGGAAGCCCTCTGGATCAACCAGCAATGCTGGTTTTACATGGCTGAACTCAGTGAAGGTGGTGTGGCCGGGCTGGACCTGAGTAAACCTCACGACCACGGGTTGTTTGTTTTTGTGATAGAAGGGCAGATAGAAGTTCTGGATCAAATACTCGATAAGCGTGATAGCCTGGGCCTGGAGGATATTGGATCCTCCCATGTGGAATTCCGGGCTTATACCGAGAGTAAAGTCCTGGTTATTGAGCTGCCTATGAAATGGCATTAAAAAACCCGGAAGGGCAACTTCCGGGTTCTTTAGTATAATCTGAACTATATTTTCAATTAACGGGCAATGATCAGTTTCCCGGAACGAACTTTAGAACCGGTCTGCAACGTCAGGATATAGGTTCCGGAAGTAAGACGGGAAACATCCACATCCAGATCCTTGGTATCCCTATCCAGATTTTTAAAGGAAAGAGTCTTTACCAGCTTTCCATTGATATCACGGATCGTGATCTTGGCATCTGATCGGTTTTCAAGGTTTAAGCCAATACTAACCTGGCTGGTAGCGGGGTTAGGGAAAACATTCAAGGCTTCAGGTGCTGCTACAGCCGCAACTTCCTGGGGTTCATCAATGCTGATGTAATCAGCTGTGGAAGTGGTTTTGAAAATACCACGACCATGCGTTCCCGCATAAATAGCTCCTTCAAAATCGGTATTTTGCTTAAGGTCAGTCCTGATAGCACGATCCTGGATAAGGTCGAAAATCGGAACATTACTTCCAATGCCATTGGATTCAAGTGACCAATCCGGATTACCACCTGAAACATCAGAAGTTGAATATACGCCAGCCTCGGTTCCAACGATCACCTCATTCATACTGTTGCGGTTTTTGAAGTTGAATGTAGCCGAGTAAACAGGCATTTTGGGCAGATTACCCTGAATCGAGTTGAAGTTACCACCTGTCAGGGCATCGGTAGAAAGATATACATAATCGTTATTACCATAGTTGCCCAGGGTTACCAATACCCGGTTAGGATCATAAGGATGTACGGCTATACCGGTAATGGCACGTCCACCAAAAGTTCTGGCAATAGAAGTTTGAATAACCGAGGTGGAAGGTCTTTGCAAAACACCTCCCAGATATAAGTCATTAACGGAGATTGCTGCAGAATCTCTTGCAGCAGCCAGGTTGGTACAACGGTATAGAACACCATTCCTGGTACCCATCCAAAGGGTGTTACCATCAGCACTTACGGTCATGGTTTGTGGATCAATACCATTGGCTCCAGGTGACAACTTAGCTACGTGGTACCAGGTAGGAGCTTCATCCAATTCGCTGAGTGCACCACGGGTCATCCATATACCACCTATCTCATTTTTATCAATAGCTGCAGGGTCACCAGGATAAGCTGTAACACCTACAAAGAACATGGACTGAACCACATCCTGAATCATCACACTCTCTGTGGGGTTTAAGCGACTTGGTAACGTATAAGGTAAAGGCAATTCATTGGTTGCACTAGAAGCCACCACGGTAGCACCGGCTTCATAATAAACCGCTGCAGTAGCCACAATTTCCAGGTTCACAGGATTATTGAATGTCACAGTAAAAGTACCGTCAGACACATTAAAATTACCGGTACCATCTCCAGTAAGGTTACCGTTTGCATCAGAAGTAACTGTAAGAGAACCTGCGCGTATCACGATACCTTCAGGAAGAAACTTTGCTGAAGGCTGCGGACGAGGTATAGAGTTTGTATAGGTGGAATTACCATTACCAAAACCAAGGCTACGCACTATACTATCAGCACTAAACCTGATCGAATCCGTGCTAAGGTTATCGTAACGGCTTTCCCAAAGTGTAAAAGGAGTTACAAAGGGTGCAAATGCTGGATCCCCTACTCTTTTACGAGGATCTACATCATCGTTAAGCACATAATCAAAGGTAACGCCACCGTCAGTTGAACGTCCCATCAGTCCATATTGCATTTCCTTGAATAGTATGTCTGGATCCAGCCTTGAAATTTCTGCGTCACCACCATCACCGTCTCTAATTACTCCGTTCAGGTTGATACCTGAAGTACGCTTACCTGATTTGGGGAACATAGAAGAAGGGTCAATAAAAATAGTTCCATTATCCTGTGTTCCTCCCAGCATTTCACCGGAACTACCTACAGCAATATGGTAAAACTGAGTAGTAACATAATTACGTACTTCCCAGGCCCAGGTAAATCCGTCCGTACTGGATTTAAAAATACCTCCATCGTTACCCACATATATTTTGGTAGGATCATTTGGATCAAATACTATCTCATGGTTATCCGCATGAACATAAAAAGTACTGCCCGGTGCATCACCAAGAGAGGCGATTTGAAGCCATCCGTTCTGGGCACTCCATTCCCACAGGGTTACACCACCCACAAATATTCTTTCCTTATTAATGGGTGATACACCCAGCATATTATTATAGTTCCCCTGGGGGTTACCTTGCGCACCATGGGGGTTCAACAGTGATGAACGTTGTCCTATGATATTCCAGGTGTTACCACCATCTTTGGATTGGTAAGCTTTATCAAAGTGTCCGAAATTATCACAGGCTACCACGTATACATACTGATCATCCTCAGGAGAAGCTGCAATACGGGCACGACCGGTAATGGAGGGAAGTCCCGGAGCAAGACTGAACGAGCCTACATTTCCATTATCTGAACGGTAAACCCCGGATCCCTGCTTTACCCATACCTTCCCGGAAACCGTTACAAAAAGATCTTTCGCATTGGAGTTAAATGCATTGAAAGCTGCCTGCCAGGATTCTCCCGCATCATCCGATACCATAAGACCAGTGTTTGTTGCTGCATATACCCGGTTGCTATTATTAGGATCTACCGCTATTTTACCTACTGCATTCCATGATGTGGTATTAGCCAATTGTGTGAAGTTTTTTCCACCATCAACAGATTTGTACATACCATCTCCACGGAAACCGGAGTTTTCATTGCCCCCGTCACCGGCATACATTCCTTCACCGGTTCCATAATAGATATCACCGTTGGGAGCCATTGCCAAGCTGACAATTATAGCGCTGGGAGCCCCAATTACTTCACCCCAGGTAGAACCTCCATTCTGGGTTTCAAAAAGCCCACCACTAACGGCTGCGGCAAACATGTGCTGAGAATTAGCCGGGTCAATTAAAATGGCCCTGGTACGGCCACCAATTGTAGTAGGACCCATTTCTTCCCACTGCAGATTAAGTGCAGAAGATTTTTTGGACTTCAAAAGCTCCACTTGCTCATAAGCTCTTTCCACATCGGCCGGATCTATCTTTCCGGTAACCTGATTCGCCCTGATCTTGTGCAACCATTGGTGGGCTCCACGAGCACCATTCTCTTTAATGGCGGTTTTTCTAGGTTGATAATAGTCCACCGACTGTGTGCTACTATTAAATACCACCGCCAGTACCAGAGCAACCAGAGATACACCGCTTATGAGTATTCCTTTTTTCATATTTATCATTTTACTTTTTTCGAAGGGGTACAAATATAATTTACAAAAAATTGAAATTTCCTTAAAACAGATGTTGTTCGGCATGATACGAAGAACGCACTAAAGGCCCGCTCTCCACATACCTGAATCCCAGATCATTGCCAATCTTTTTATATTTTTCAAATTGTTCCGGGGGCACAAATTCGTAAACCGGTAAATGCTTAGTGGTGGGTTGCAGGTATTGACCCAGGGTAATGATATCCACCTCAGCTTCCCTGAGATCTTTCATGGTTTCTACCACTTCTTCTTCCATTTCACCCAGCCCCAGCATAATACCACTTTTGGTGCGTGGCAAGCCCTGTTCCTTAAGGTACGCCAGTACTTCGAGACTACGATCATACTGCGCCTGTATACGAACTTTACGGGTTAATCTTCTTACCGTTTCCATATTATGGCTAACAATTTCCGGAGCTACATTAACAATACGGTCAATATTTATCTTCTCGCCTTTAAAGTCGGGAATAAGGGTTTCCATAGTGGTTCCTGGACTCATCCTGCGAACAGCTTTTACGGTTTCTGCCCACAAAATAGAACCTCCGTCATAAAGGTCGTCACGATCTACCGAGGTGAGTACACAGTGTTTCACCTTCATCAATTTAACGGAACGAGCCACTCTTTCGGGTTCGTCCCAGTCTACATCTTCGGGCCTGCCGGTATTCACGGCACAAAAGCCGCAACTGCGTGTACAGGTATTTCCCAATATCATGAATGTGGCAGTACCGGCTCCCCAGCACTCACCCATATTAGGACAAGCCCCGCTTTCACATATAGTATGGAGCTTATAGCCGTCAACCAACGAACGTAGGTTACGGTAATTATGGCCAGTGGGTAATTTTACCCTCAACCATCTAGGTTTCTTTTGTCGCTCCTGGAGAAGACCTGGCTCCGCTGTTGTACTCATCAATTCTTTTTGTAACCAAAATTTACAGCCAGGTAAAGCTGGAAAAAGCCTATTTGATTGACGTCATTCCCACCTTCTTCATAAAAAATGGGCACCTCGGTAAAAAACAGGTCATAGATCACACCCGTTTCGAGGGAGGTAACCTTACGGTCTAACAAATCAAAGTCAAATGAGAATCCAATTTTTCCATAAACACCTGGCTTTAAGCTAATTTCTCCAAATCCTTTGAAGAAATTTGCTTCTCCGTAGATATTAGACACATTATGCTTGTCAGGGTTGTACCGAACGGTCCTTAAAATTCCAATGGGCGATGAGGATTCTTCATAAACCTGTAGATAAATAGGCTTGAGAAGGCCGAAGGAAGCACCTGTTGAATATACCACCCCAATAGAAACTGTGCCTTGGTCAGTCTTGTCATAAAGGATGCTTTCACTTACATACCCTATTCTCAAACTATAAAAGGAATTTAAACGTCCATAAACGTATCCCCTGGAATTACTGGCAAATTGGTTAGGTGTTCGTACTTCCTTTGGATGACGCAGCTTGGTCATCTCTACTTCCACTCCCTCAGTATTAAAACCGTCCTTGTATTTAAGATAGCGGCCGTTTAGAGCATAGCCCCGTGAATGACCAACTATTCCCAATGTATATGCCCGGTCATAGACCTGCCGCTTAAAATCGGCTGAAGTTTCCAACTGAGCATAGCCGTGGAAACCAAAGGCACAAAGCATTAGTATAGTTAGTTTTTTAGTCATTCAAAACCTTTTCAAAGTACGCGCTTGAAATAGCGATATGCGAGGAATGATACACACAACGTCCTTCTTTTATATGAATTACCTGGGGCGATTCATGTCTTACATCATAACGTTGTGCAACAGCAGCAGATACATCGCGATAACGGATCAAATCCAGGTAGAAAACCGGCAGATCGGTTTCACTGATATTCCATTGCCGTTTAAAACGATCCCAAACCATTTTGCTGAGAGCGCACCGCGTACTATGTTTGAAGATTAAAACTCCGCCCGGGCTTTGTGAAGATACCCGATCTACCTCATTCAGTTGACCAATCTCAGTGAGTTCCCTCCAATGCATTAACTATTCACCACCTCATTTGGGGCCTCAGCGCGGGAGTATGCGGGGCACTTTTCACCTGATCCGCAAGATTGGGCTACAATCCCCAAAGCCAGAAGGGCCAATATTCCAACTATTTTTTTCATCTGTTATATTCTTCAGTTTTAGAAACGATGTAAGTACGCAAAGTTAGTTAATTTGCCAGACTACTGACAACGCCATATTCAAACTATAAATTAAACCAATTATTTTAATATGAGTTCATTGTCCCCCAAAATTCATACCAGCTGGCTAGAGGTGTTAATGCCTGAATTTCAGAAAGACTATTTTATGGCCCTGAAGCAATTCCTGGTGGATGAGAAATCAAAATACCGTATTTACCCCCCCGGATCACAGATCTTCTCAGCCTACAACCACACGCCTTTCAACCAGGTAAAAGTTGTGATCATCGGCCAGGATCCCTACCACGGATATGGTCAGGCCAACGGCCTTTCTTTTTCGGTAAGCGATGGTGTAACGCCTCCACCCTCACTTAAGAATATCTTTAAGGAACTGCACGAAGACACAGGAGCCATCATACCGCAAAGCGGCAATCTTGAAAAATGGGCTGACCGTGGGGTATTGATGCTGAATACCGTACTTACGGTACGGGAAAAACAACCGGGATCACACCGCAACCAAGGGTGGGAAAATTTTACGGACGCTACGATAAAAACCCTTTCTGAAGAGCAGGAAAACTTGGTGTTCATTCTATGGGGAAAGTTTGCTCAGTCCAAAAAGGAACTTATTGACCCTTCCAAACACCACATCATTGAATCGGCCCACCCTTCCCCCTACTCAGCTTCCAACGGTTTTTTTGGCAGCCGGCCTTTCTCCAAGACTAATCAGTACCTTGAATCCGTTGGTAAAGATCCCATCAACTGGCAGCTTTGAGATATAGTATATGGATTTGGCTCTTTTCCGCATTCGGGCTTTATGCTCAGAACACTGATCTGCGTATTTCCATAAAGGGCGAATACCCGGATCTGACCAACACGCTGGTAAAGCATCAACAGGATAATCTGGACAGTACCGGGCTCTACAAAGCCATGAATACTGTTAAGCTCGATCTTTTTGAAAGAGGGTACTACCTTTCTGAGGGCAACCTTGTAAAACAGGATAGTCTTGCTCTTTTGGAAGTAATCCCCGGTCCATCCCTCCTATGGGCCAATGTTCAATTATCGGTTCCGGATAGTTTTCCTCTTATTCTACCACAGGGTTTATCCCTGGAAGGAAAAGGCCTTTCTGAGAAAAACTTGCGGGATTATGCCCATACCTACCTCAACTTCCTGGAGAACCGCGGCTACCCCTTTGCGCAACTACATTTTGTAGACTACTCCTTACAAAATGACAGCATACGGGGAACCTTAGAGGTAATTCCTGGCCCCTTGATTACCCTGGACAGTTTGGTTATTAAAGGTTACGAACGTTTTTCCAGGAATGTGCTACGTTACGACCTGCGTTTTGAAAAGGGAATGGTGTACGATGAAGCCTATATACAAAAGCTAAAGGAATATATTAACCAGATCGAATATTTGCGCTTTGCCAGGGCTCCGGCCGTAGCCTTTTCCAAAGACAAAACCATTCTATTCCTATATGTAGAAGAAGTAAAAAGCAACCAGGTAGACGGTATAATAGGTCTTAACACCAAAGAAGACGGAGAAGTAACTTTTAACGGGGATTTTCAGCTGAGGCTGCTCAATGTTTTAAAACGTGGAGAGGAGATCAAAGTGCGCTGGAGAAGGCCCGATGAAAGTATTTCAGAACTGGACCTGGGACTTACACTACCTTACATAGCCAATACGGCTTTTTGGTTGGAAGGTAACCTCAACATCTTCAGGCAGGATAGCTCTTTTGTAAATACCGAGGCCGAAGGGCTTTTGAAATACCTCATCGAAAGCGGAAGTTTTTTAAGTGGAGGCCTGGATTATCGCGCATCCAACGTACTAATGGACGGTGCTGACAACAACACTGGAGGTAATTTGAACTCTTTTAATACCACCGCCTATAAGCTGGGTTACGAACGCAGTGCCGTAAACCGGATCATAGTACCTACCTCTGGTAATATTTTACGGATATACGGGTCTACGGGTATCCGTAAGACTTCGGAAAACTCACAGCGCCAGTACGGTTGGTTTATAACTGATGAACAATATTTCAGGATCTTCAAAAATCACATCCTGAAATTAGGCGTAAACAGCAGGGCCCTGATAGGTGACGACCTTTTTGACAATGAGGTTTTCCGTATTGGAGGCCTCAAAAGCCTGAGGGGTTTTAACGAAAGAAGTATCTACGCTTCCTCTTACGGTATCGGCACGCTGGAATATCGCTATATGCTGGGAGAATACGATTACCTTACGCTTTTCTCCGATATGGCCTATGTGGAGAATAATACCCTGAGCAATTATTCGGTGAATTACTTCCTGGGGGTAGGAGCCGGATTAAACTTCCGGACCAACGGTGGAATATTCTCCTTATTTTACGCATTAGGTAAGGACAACCTGAACCCTTTTGACTTCCGAACTTCGAAAATCCATTTTGGTTACATAAACCGGTTCTGACCTTTGCGGGTTTAATAAAAACGGCTTTCTCACGTTGTTAACTTTGCCATTGGAGATTGCTTAGTAAATTGCATGTTTATTCCCGGCCCTGGAGCCGTATTCAATGATATGATCATACGTAAACACACCATACTTTTTGCACTGGGTCTGGCTCTTCTGCTTACAACTTTCGGTTGCAGCTCTAAAAAAGGATACCAGTCTAATAATATCAGCTACATCTATGACACTAAAAACCTGGCGTTGCGCCCGGATTTTTATGTTTACCATGTAAGCGATACCCTCACCCGGGTATATTACCGCATCAACAGTAATAATCTCCTGTATATGCGCAATGGAGAAAATTCCGCTTACAACGCCATTTTCTCACTGCGTTACGAGCTGGTGCCTTCTTTTGAAAATACCGCAATACTGGACAGTGGGGGCTTTACCGTTCGGGATGTAGAGATGAATCCTCCCCAAAAAGCCCTTACCGGCTCTTTTGATATCAGGATCAGTGAAATTCCGGATAATGGTGAATTGATCCTTCACCTGGTTATGGCTGATCTCAACCGCAAAATAAGTTTTGAGAACTTCCTGCGGGTAAATAAGAAAAACGAAAGGGGCCGCGAGAATTTTTTACTTACCGATACAACCGGCAACGTTATTTTCAAAAACCATGTGGCTACCGGTGCCCCATTTCTCCTTACTTATAACAAGATCAACGCGGGTTCGTACTACGTAAGTTATTACAAACGCGATTTTCCCCTGGCCCTGCCGCCTTATTCTTCCTCGGCACAGGAATCCTTTTCACTGGAGCCTGACACTACCTACCTGGTAAATGCCGACAAACCCATTATACTGGAAGAAAACGGGTTTTACCACTTCAGACTGGACACTACGCAATGGGCGGGTTTTACGGTCTTCTCTTTTTACGATCAGTTCCCCTATATAGCCAAACGCCTCCATCTGGGGCCTCCGCTCCGATATCTTACCACCAAGAGAGAATACGATAAGATCACCGAAGTGATAAATGACCCTAAAGCACTTAAAGAAGAGGTAGATAAATTCTGGTTGGAACGTTCGGGAAGTGTGGAACGGTCCAAAGTGCTGGTAGAAGCTTTTTACTCCCGGGTACAGGAAGCCAACATTTTTTTCAGTTCTTACCTGGAAGGATGGAAGACAGACCGCGGGATTATATACGTCATCTACGGACCACCGGACAAAGTTTACCGTTCCACATCCGGTGAAGCATGGGTTTATGGAGACGAAACCTCATCTTTGTCCTATTATTTCAATTTTATTAAGGTAAGTAATCCGTTTACCGCCAATGACTATTCACTCAACCGTATGACCTCCTACCGCTATGGCTGGGGACAAGCAATAGAATCATGGCGGGACGGCCGTATTTACAATTCAAAAGATATACAGCGTGAGCAGGACGAATCAGACCAGTTCCGATACCAAAGGGCTCCTTATTGGTACTAGACCCGTTATAGAAGCCATTGAGGCTGGTAAACAGATTGAGAAAATACTCATCCAGCGGGGACTTAAGAGCAATACTTTCCAGGAATTGCGTCCGCTTATCCGCGAACATGATATCCCTACTCAAAATGTTCCCATTGAAAAACTAAACCGTATTACGCGAAAAAACCACCAGGGAGTTATCGCTTTTGTATCCCCGGTTGCTTTTCAGGATATGGAGGAAATTGTTACCCGCACCTTTGAGAAAGGGGAAACACCTTTTATCCTCATCCTGGACCGGGTTACCGATGTACGGAATTTCGGAGCAATATGCCGCACGGCTGAGTGTGTGGGGGTACATGCCGTAGTGGTGCCTACCAGAGGTAGTGCCCCGGTAAACTTTGATGCGCTTAAAACCTCAGCCGGTGCACTCAATCATATCCCGGTATGCAGGGAACACAACTTGAAAAACACCATTGAATTTCTGAAAAACAGCGGTTTGAAGGTGGTGGGATGTACCGAAAAAACCGAAAATATAAGCTATAGCGCTGACCTTACCGGTCCCATTGCCATTGTTATGGGTTCTGAAGAAAACGGTATTTCTCCGGAATACCTTAAAATGTGCGACCTTAGCGTAAAGCTCCCCATGCGCGGCAGGATCGGGTCCCTGAATGTGTCAGTGGCTACCGGTGCCTTACTGTATGAAGTAATCCGCCAACAAGATCATTTATGAAAAAACTTGTATTCGCCCTATTACTGTTCTTCACGTACCAGCTTAATGCACAGTTCCGCTGCCAGGATATTAAACAGGAACTACAGCAATCCTCTGTCAACACCTTATCCATTAATAACAACGCGAAAAGCGACACCATTGACATCCTGCACTATAACATTGAGCTGGACTTATACAGTATTGCCAGCCAGCAACTGAAAGGCTCCTGTACCATTGTATTTACACCTAAGCTGAACAATATAAGCCAGATTAACCTGGACCTGCTGGAACTGAACATTGATTCCATACTGCTGAACGGTACTACACTGGGGTATTCCTACAACGATACTATCATCCATGTAAACCTGGCAGGAAGCTATAAGCCCGGTGATACTTTATCATTGGAGGTAAATTACCACGGGCAACCGCAGGGCGATGCCAGCGGCTGGGGAGGTTTTCATTTCCAAAGTGGTTATTACTACAACCTGGGAGTTGGTTTTGCGGCCAACCCCCACACGTATGGGAGGGCCTGGTTTCCCTGTTTTGACAATTTTGTGGAAAAATCCACGTACCACTTTACAGCCACAACCCAATTCCCTAACAAAGCCTATTTTAATGGTACCCGCCTGCTACAAACTTCAGTGGGTGGCGATACACTCTTAACCGAGTGGGATATGACCGACCCCATTCCTACTTACCTGACTTCCGTGGCGGTAAGCAATTATGAGGAAGTTCACCAAACGGTAAACGGTATGGATGGAGTAAAACCCATTATGTTGATGGCCAAAGCTTCAGATACCACCACGCTTAAGAATTCCTTTCAAAATCTTATCCCCGCTTTTCACGCCCTGGAGCATTACTTCGGTCCCTATGTGTGGCAAAAAATAGGATATGCCGTAACCACCAAGGGAGCTATGGAACACGCTACCAGTATCCACTATCCTATTTCACTGGTAAACGGCAACCTGGGCGGAGAAGATATTATGGCTCACGAACTGGCCCATCATTGGTGGGGCAACCTGCTTACCTGTAAAACCGCAGAAGACATGTGGATTAACGAAGGTATGGCCGAATTCTCCAGTCACCTTTACCTGGAGCAAGTGTACGACCGTGCACGCTATCTTGACGAAGTAATGAAGAATGCCTATAACGTTCTTAAGTCTGCTCATACGCAGGATGATGGTTATAAGGCTATTTCCGGCTTAGGCCATAATTATGTATACGGTTATCACGTATACCAGAAAGGAGCCATGGTAGCCCACAACTTACGCGCTTATATGGGCGATTCCGCTTTTTTCCCGGGCTTGCAGACACTTTTGAATAACAATGCTTTTGGTAACCTCAACACTTTAGAGTTTCGTGATCAACTGCAACAGATCAGCGGCATAGGCCTACAGGATTTCTTTGATGACTGGGTGCTGAAACCCGGCTTTCCGTCCTTTGCCATTGACTCTATATATGTACCGTCCTTTTCACAAACCAACACGGCATACGTACGGGTGGCACAAAACACCCATCATGCTCCTGGACTTTTTAGCCAGGTACCCGTTGACATTACCTTTTTTAGCGCCAACCGTGATACGGTAAGCCGACACATGATCGTGAACGGCTCTACTTCCACTGCTACTTTTAATAACCTGCCTTTTCAACCGGTGTTTGCCCTTTGCAGTTATAACGGCAGGCTTTTAACCGCTGATACTTATGATCAATGGACCCTGGGCCAGCGGAATATTTACATTCCTGAAAAAGGAGGAATACGCTTTAACTCCGATCCGGGGGATTCTACTGCGGAAGTAATCTGTATGCAACATTGGGCAGCCCCTAAGGGAAAGGTTTCGGCCGGAAAGGATTACCGCGTTTCCCAATCCCGTTTCTGGACCCTTCAGGGGTATGATCTGGATACCCTGGAAAATAACACCGAGGCTATTTTTTATTACGATGGTTCCTCCAGTGGTTATGACCAGGACCTGGCAGGAGTAAGCGGAGACAGTATTGTTATTCTATACCGGGCAAAACCCTGGGAACCCTGGACACTTTGGCAAAACCAAGTCAGGAAGACGAACAATATCAGTGGCGTTATTGAAGTATTGGATCCCAAACCCGGTGATTATGTTTTGGCCAATACCGCTGAAAAAATCGGGTTAAAGAATGAGCCTGCCAAACAGGAAATTGATATTTACCCAAACCCCAGCCATGGCACGCTGAATATTAAATTCAATGAGCATGCAGGAGAAGAGTACACCATCAGCATCAACGATGCCGGAGGTAAACTTATTTACCAGGATACCGTGCAATTAAGCCAAAACACCGAAGTATTGGAAGTAAGGCTACCCAAAACCAAGGCCCAGTTTGTAACGGTTACCGTAGGTAGTATTACCCAAAAGATCTTATTGAAATAGCCTAAGCCTGTAAACTGGACAAGCGCTCTTCCAAGGCCTTGATCTTGGCTTCGGCATCGGCTTGTTTTTTACGTTCAGAGGCCACTACCTGATCAGGCGCATTATTTACAAAACGTTCATTGGAAAGCTTTTTCTGAACACTTAACAGGAAGCCTTTCTGGTACTCCAGATCTTTTTTCATCTGGTCCACTTCTTCTTCCCAATTCACCTGGTCACCGGCCGGGATAAAGAACTCATGGGGTCCAGCAAGAAAAGCAAAACCCTGCCCATCACGCTCCTCTTCGGCTTTAACTTCCTCCAGGTTAGCCAATCGTATGATCAGGGCTTTAAAACGTTCCGGAATAGCCTCAGTTCCCGGGCTGTGTAATATTAAAGCTTCGCGATTCGAGAGGTTCTTGGAGGCACGGATATTACGTACTCCTGAAATGATCTCCCTTGCCTGTTCAAAGTCCCTCAAAACATTTGTATCATGAGATTGCACCTCTGGCCAGGGCGCTGTACAGATCGTTTCTCCCTCCTTACGTTCTTTCATCACTTGCCACAATTCCTCGGAAAGGAAAGGCATGAAAGGATGGATGAGCACCATAATACGTTCAAAGAAATCCAGTGTACGGTTCAGGGTTTCGCGCTCCACCGGTTTTTGGTAATCCGGCTTCACCGCCTCAAGGTACCAGCTGCAGAAATCATCCCACACAAATTTATAGATGGACATCAATGCTTCTGAAAGACGGTATTGGGAGAAGGATCTCTCAATATCTTCCACGGTGGCCTTGAATTGCTCTTCAAACCAGTTTATAGCAGAAGATGCAGCCTCAGTGGGGACTCCTTCCACAACTTCCCATCCCTGGGTCAACCGGAAGGCATTCCATATCTTATTACTGAAGTTACGGCCCTGCTGGCATAGTTCCTCATCAAAGGGGAGGTCGTTACCGGCTGG
>CETZ01125677.1_pt1 | contig 17043 bp, 7 predicted proteins | sample 531441 | NCBI WGS metagenome assembly CETZ01 (sample SAMEA2623098, study PRJEB7988) | marine metagenome | isolation source: saline water (ENVO:00002010), including | reverse complement strand
GGTGCCCCCGCTGTACCACGAAAATGAAAGTGAAGTGTTGGGGGTGTTGGCGAAACCCGGTACCTATACTATTGATGGTGATATGGGAAGGGTAGCTAACCGGGTTAAGTTTGAAGACCAGGATATTTACCGCAACTCATTTAAGACCGTTACGGTACGTAACGCAACACTTACTGCTCCTTATTTCCATAATGGAGCCTATTCCAGCCTGGAGGAAGTAATTGATTTTTACGACCAGGGTGGAGCGTTTGGCCTGGGACTGGAGTATGAGGTGCCACATCAGACCCTTCCGGGGGAACCTTTGGGTTTAACTGAGAACGAGAAGGAAGCCCTGCTAGTTTTCCTGGAAGCTCTGACCGATTCAGTTGCAATACAGAAATTTAAGTAATGAAGCGCCAGCATTCGGTAATCCCGGGAGTGGGTGGTATTAAGTGCGCTTTAAATCCGGCTTAAGGATTAATTAAACTTCTCAGCGTATTATTTTAACCGAGATCCTTTCTTTTTAATTGGCATTCAAAGCATTGTGCTTCCTGAAACAGGGCTTCCAGCACCTGCAAATTTTAAGGCTCTGGTAATATCGTGCTAAGACTCAAGGAAACTAAGACACCCACTTTTGTGGCTCATTAAAAATCCAAAAAACATCATGAGGAAAATTACCAAATGGACTTTTCTGAGCTTGATTATGATGCTGAGTACTTTGCTTTCAGCACAAACCTTGCCGGGAGATTCCATTGTATTTGGGCCTATGTTCAGCCCCGTGTATAATAATTCCGTGCGCGTATGGGTCCTAACCAAGGATGCCACCGGAAGTGGGAATACCTTAACGCTGGAATTGACCCCGGCTTCTTCGTCCACACCCTTAAGCGGCACTGTACACAATACGGACAGTCGTTTAGGTTATAACTTAAGGTCATACGTATACGGTGGCCTGGTGGATGGCGAAACCTATACTGCGGTTTTGAAAGAGAACGGAACCGTACACCATCGCACTTCTTCTATCAAGAATACGGCAGTAGGGTTTAACGATTTCTCTTTTTTAGCGGGAGGTTGTGGTCGTATTTATGATACCACCCGTTGTATAGATATTCCTGAAGCTACTTCCGGAGCACATATTAATGGTACCCCCGAAATTTTTAACCAGATGGCCACGGAAGACAGTGACCTGATGGTTTGGTTGGGCGATGCTACCTACCTGCTGGGATTACAGCATGCCGGTGGACAATGTCCCAATGGTATTGATGACTGGGCTAATAAGGACCAGGCTTTTGACCGGTATATGTTCTATCGGCAGTTTCATGATTCACTTACCCGCGCCATGCCTCAGTTATCCATTACGGATAATCACGATACTGGTCCCAACGAATTTGACAAGACTATGCCCACCTTGGGATTGATGAAGGAGATCTTTATGGACTGGTGGCCAAACCCTGAGTATAAAAGTACCCCTGAAGGGCAGGGTCTTTTCTCATCCTATGTATATAATGATGTAGAGTTCTTCTTAACCGATAACCGTAGCTACCGTACCGGTACGTTGGCACATTTTGGTCCCGACCAGCAAGCCTGGTTGAAACAAGCCCTTTTAAATTCTACCGCTACTTTTAAAGTAATTATTTCCGGAACCCCGGTTTTTAACCCAAAAGGGGGTAGAAATTACGCAGTTTCGTCTCAGGGAACAGAGCTGCTTCAGTTTATCCAGGATCATAATATCAATGGGGTGTTAGCTTATGATGCCGATATTCATGGCCAGGAATTCTACGGACGATATAGTGCCAAATATCCCTTGTATGATATTCTTTCTGGTAACCTGAATTCCGATATAGGTAGTAATCCATCCGTATCCATCGACTATAATAATGATCGCTTGATGGGGGGTGTAAAACAAACCTTCGTAAAGACCTCTTTTGAAGGAGATGCTGCTGACCGCAGGATGCGTATTCAGTATAAAGATGAGTTTGGTGTACCGTACTTTGAGGTTTTGGTACACAGCGACATGCTGGTTAGTGTGGACGACAGTGTGAAAAAACTGGCGTTTGCCTTTGCCAACAGCCTGGTGGATTCAGCTGATAACCGCACTGTAAACGCCAGTGGGGTGAACTTTGGTCCCGATAAAGATGGCAATGCCGCAAGTGCCGCGGTATTCGGCCCTTCTTCCAGCTTTACGGTACCTCATGCCGTAGATGTGAACATGCATGATCGTGCCTACAGCTTAACCTATTGGGTGCGCCCTTCCGATTTCGGGACTAACGGATCCGTAGTATTATCCAAAGGAACAGCTACTAATGGTTTTTCCATCGGCTTTGACAGTGAAGGCTACCCCGAATACACCGACCATGCTACCGGTATCGCATATACCGCTTCGCGGAAGCTGCTGAAGAACAAGTGGGCGCACCTGGCCTGGACCTACGATAATGTTAAGCGTCAGTTGAAGCTTTTCTTCAACGGACAACAAATAGAACTCTTTACCGGGGTAACGTCAAGCCTGGCTTCTAACGCGGATTTTATGCTGGGAAGCAATTACCAGGGCAAGAACTTCAGCGGTTTACTGGATGAATTGGAGCTTTACGGGAAACTGATCTCCATAGAAAACATCCAGGAGGTAGCCGGAGTGAAAAGTGCAGCCGGAAGTGCTCTGAAGCTGGGCGGTGGACAAAACATGCACATTCCCGGCAGTGTGATCAACCCTATTTTTGCTGATGATTTTACCTTGGAGCTTTGGGCCCGGTTTAACGGAGATCCCTGCACCAACTGTAAGCTGATTGCCAGCAATGGCCGTGTAAATAACAACACTACTGGCTGGGCATTTGAGTTCAGTGATCAGAATAAAGTGAACATGGTTATTGGAACGGGCACCAGCGGCTGGAATTCAAAGACCAACCTGGGTAATACCTGGCAGATTGGCGAATGGAACCATCTGGCTTTATCCTTTACTAAGAATGATTCGGCCCGGGTTTACATCAACGGGATATTAGTGGGTAAGCAGGCGGTAGGCAGCTATATCACCAACAGTTGGGGGCTTGGTATAGGTGACAGTCCTTCTTACGGTAGCGAAGTACAGGCCGATGTGGATCAGATCCGCATCTGGAACGTAGCCCTTCCTGCAGACAGTATTGTGAAAAGGATGCACTACGGCCTTGCCGGAACGGAAGCCGGCCTGCAACTGAACTTCGATTTCAATGATAATACCGATACATCCTTTATAAGTACCGGGGCTACCGCCTTTGAGATGCAACTGAATGGCGGTTCTTTTATAGGCTCCACTGCGCCCGTGGCAGATATTGCCAATGATTTTAAAGAGAAGGTTATAGGTAACTGGAGCATCCGGAATACCACCAACGGGGGCCTTACCCTGGTAGATCCGGTTAATGATTACATTACCAACCTGGTAGTGGGCCGTAATGTTGATACCACTTTTGCAGTCCTGAGTGCTGCGAACCATACTTTTTATGCCAGATCAGGATGGCAGCTGGAACAGCTTAACCTGCCCTTTGCCAATATCCGTATTAACCTGGCGCAGGCTCTGCATCATCATGATTCTATCCTGAATGTAGCCAGTTCTTATTATCTGGTACACGAAGATTCAGCCGGGTATTTTTCCACCGTGGCTAACGGTAGTTTTGATGGACAGAATGTAAGCTTCTTCAACACCTACATAGAAGGTGGTATTTACTTTTTAGCGTGGAGTGCAGACAGTACCGGCACCATTGGCCGCGGTAGTGCCCTTTCGCTTAATAGCGGTCATAATGTAACCATCCCGCACGCGGATGTGGATCCTATATTAACCGGACCGTTCACCATAGAAACATGGTTCCGCACCATGCAGGCTACCAGTGGCAATACACCTCTTTTTTCTACACATGGGAGGGTGAACAACAACACCACCGGTATGTCTTTTGAGTTCCCGAACAGCAGTTCTATGAATGTGGTTTTCGGAACTAATACAGGAAGCTGGAATGCAACCGGTGTCAACGCCACCTTCAACATCGGTGAATGGAATCACCTGGCCGTTACGGTAACGCCCAACGATAGTTTCAGGGTATATGTGAACGGAGAACTCACCGCAGTTAAAAAGTTCGATAATTACGTGGTGAATAATAACTGGGACCTCGCTTTTGGTAAAAGCATCAACTATGGCGGCCAGCTTATTGCTGAAATGGATGAGTTCCGTTTGTGGAACAAAGTGAAGACCAGGGAGGAAATCAAGGATCAGATGCACCTTAGCCTGGATGGTACACAAAATAATCTTTGGTATAACTTTACTTTTGATCAGGAGAATAATGGTTATCTGATAAACCACATCGCCAATTTGGATAGCCTGCCTTTCAGTAATGCTTCCCTGGTATCAGCCACTGCGGCTGTCAGTAACCTGGATCTGGCATACCAAAATGTTCGTGGTAGCTGGAGTGCCGCAGTAAATGCGGATAACGGTTTATACGTGAGCAGCAACATCCCTGGCTTTACCAGCAATTTAGTGGCTGGAAGGGCACCTGCTACCCGTATACTGGATCTGGTGGGAACTACCGATACCATGTATGTATCCGGTGGCTGGCTGATCAACCAGATGAACCTGGATACGGCAGACCTTGAGATCGATCTTACCCGAGTGGTTACCGATGCGGATTCATTGAGCCGCTTTGCAGAGGAATTCTACCTGGTAAAAGGCGATCCGCAAAGCACATTCGAGATCATTGCCAGCGGTAACGCTGTGGCGAATGTTGTTTCTTTTGATGATGTTCCCTTAAGCTTTGGCGTGCATTATCTGGCCTGGAAGGCCGATGTAAATAAGGCACTTGACCTGTTTGGGGGAGCCCTTTCCTTGAGCAATGGGCATAATGTACTGATTCCACAGTCTCAGATAGACCCTCTTTTCAACGGTTCATTTACAATGGAGACCTGGTTTAAGTTAAATCAATCGGTAGGAAGCTACCAGAAGCTTATCTCCAATGCGCAGGGTGGAAACCATGGTTATGGGGTTTCTCTGGAATTCCCCGGAAACGGAACCATTACCGCCACTTTTGGTGCAGCCAGCGGATGGACGGTGGTACCTTCTACCACTACCTTTAATCAGGGAGAGTGGAATCACCTTGCCGTTACATCCACTCCAAATGACAGCATTGCTCTGTACATAAATGGTGTTAAAATGGGAAGTGCCCCATTTGGTGATTACTATTCTACGCCTCACGATCTGAAATTAGGAGGAAGTGTTTACTTCAGTTCCGATGTGGTAAATAAGGTGGATTTTGATGAGTTCCGTATCTGGAACCAAATCAGAACAGGTGAGGAGATCCGCAATGGTATGTATCAGGAAATGAGTAATTCTACGGATACCAGCCTTAAGATCAACTACAGTTTTAATGAATCACACCACGGATATTACTTCAATACCGGAGCCCTTGCTGACAGTATTCCCACGGGTTCTAATGCTGAACTGATTCCGGCTACAGATCCTGTACGTTTTGACTTTGCAGGGCCCTATAACAGCAAGATTGCGGGTAGCTGGAGTACTCACCTGGATGGAGCCAATGGCTTTGCTTTGGCTAATAAACCTGCTGCTGACTATGCTAATATTGTGGTAGGACGTGAATGGTCAAAAGTGATCAGTCAACTGGTGGGTAGTCAGGATACATTCTACCTGGGAGGAGCATGGTTAGTAGATCCGCGTTCATTGAATACCCCACAAACCGTGGAGGTTGACCTTTCCAAACTCTTCAATGATCCCGATTCCATTACCCAGGACGTGAACTCCTTTTTCCTGCTGAAGGGTGATGTAACCGGAAGCTTCACTTTTGAAGCCGAAGGTTCGGCCATTGGCGATATAGTGAGCTTTGACCAGCTTACCCTGGATTCGGCCTTGTACAGCCTCGCCTGGAGAGTAGATACCGGTGCAGTTCCGGTAACCAACGCTTTCCCCGTTCTGGCTGGTAATGACGATGCTGAGCAGGACGTATCTGCCGGTACCATGTACCTGAACAGTTCAGATCTGGAGCTGACCACCGATGGCAGTTCAGAGCAATTGATCGGTTTGAGGTTTGACAACATCACCATTCCCCAGGGGTCAGTAATTAACAGCGCTTATATCCAGTTTACGGTTGATGAAGTGACTACCGGTGGTAATGTGGATGTGCTGATCGGAGTGGAAGATCAGGACGACCCTCTTACCATGAGCGGTTTCGACTTTGACATCTACCACCGCACGCCCTACCTGGGTGATACCCTGATCTGGAACGTGTCACCCTTTACTACTATTGATGATGCCACACCTGCCCAGCGCACTCCTGATGTAAGTGCTTTTGTAAGCTACCTGGTGAATAAACCCAACTGGAAAGATGGTAATGCCATGCTTTTCATGATGGCTGATCCTGCTCAATTGGGCATAAGCGGCTATTCCGGAAATACCGGCAAACGCACCGCCCGTTCCTATGAAAGTGATCCGGCCAAAGCCGCCAGGCTTGTGGTAAGTTACATAAAACCCGAAAGGTATTACAACGGAACTTTCCCTATCGCCAAAGGAGGTAGCTGGAAATACGATACCACGGCTACTGATCTCAGTGCCACCAGCTGGACATCGTTGAGCTATAATGACAGTGCCTGGGCTTACGGAGATGCCATCTTCGGTTATGGAAATGGCAATGATGTAACCACTTTGGATTACGGTGCGGATGCCAATAACAAATACACTACGCATTACCTGCGCCACATTTTTGATGTGGATGATGCCTCTAAGTATGACTCACTCATCTTCCGCGTAATGCGCGATGACGGTGTGGTGGTTTATGTGAATGGCACCGAGGCTTTCCGCCAGAATATGCCTTCCGGATCAATCGGGTTTAACACTTTTGCTTCCACGGCAGTGGGAGGCGGTGATGAAACCACATACTTTGAGACCCGCGTAGGACCCATGCTGCAAACCGGTGAGAACGTAATTGCCGTAGAGTTGCATCAGGTTTCAGCCAACAGCTCCGATCTGAGTTTTGATATGGAAGTACTGGCCACCGATCCTCCGCTGGCACCAGCTTCGTATCCCATGGCACAAGGTGAGCAATGGCATTACCTGGATAATGGCAGTGACCTGGATGCTGTGGCATGGAAGGATACTCTTTATAATGACTATAGCTGGGGATTGGGTAACGCACCTTTAGGTTACGGTGACCCGGTTACAACTACCTTGTCGTACGGAAGTGACGCCAATAACAAATACATCACTACTTACCTCCGCAGGGATATTCTCATCGATACCAATGCAACCGGAGACACCGTATTGTTTGGTTTGCGCAGGGATGATGGTGCCGTGGTGTATCTGAACGGTACTGAACTTTTCCGTTCCAATATGCCAGCCGGGGCTATCGACTATCAAACCCATGCTGCCAGCACGGTAGGTGGTGGTGATGAAACCACTTTCTATACGTACAAATTCCACCGTTCCGTATTCAGGCAAGGCCGTAACCAGGTTGCGGTGGAACTGCACCAGCGGGATAATACCAGCTCTGACCTTGTATTTGATATGTATATTGAAGATGCCCCGGTGATCAATTCTCCTGCCCTGGGTTGCGCCAATGGTAATGCTGAGCATATTGCCTGTTTCCAGTCTATCGCTCCTACCGGTCAAACCGGAAATATGCTGATCCCACAGGGAACACATAAATTCCAGATGATCTTCAAGCAGGGCGACCTTTACACCAAAGGCGGTGGTGTGGTTAACGGTAACCATGACTTTACCGCCTATTTACCTATCAACGGTAGCAGTGAACTCGGACATCTTTCCGTAAACCATGAGAATACGCCTGGTGGTGTATCCATGCTGGACATCAGCTATAGCGACAGCGCTCGCCTGTGGACGGTGGATACTTCACAGGCCGTGGACTTCTTCACAACTTCCCTGGTAACTACTACGCGTAACTGTTCCGGTGGTATTACCCCCTGGGGAACGGTGATCACGGCCGAAGAAAGCACCAATGGTGGTGATCTGAACCTGGATGGTTACCAGGATGTGGGCTGGTTAGTGGAAATTGACCCGGTAACTTCTAAAGTAGTGGATTACGATGGTGACGGAAACTCGGATAAGCTTTGGGCTATGGGTCGTATGAACCATGAGAACGTGGTAGTGTCCCATGACAACGTAACCGCCTATTATGGTGAGGACGGAGGTACCCACTGTGTGTACAAGTTCGTAGCCAATACACCTGGAGACCTGAGCTCAGGCAGCGTGTATGTGCTTAAGCTGGATCAGCCTTTCTCCAATAATGAGCCGGGTTCTACTACCGGAAGCTGGGTACAGGTACCCAATACCACCCAAACGGATTGCAACAACCTGAACAGCGTTGCGGCCTCACTGGGCGGTACCAACTTCAACGGTGTGGAAGACGTGGAGATCAGTCCTTTGGATGGTAAGATCTATTTCACAGCCAAGGGCCGTAACCGCGTATTCCGCTTTACGGATAACGGTGCTAATGTGAGCAATTTTGAAACCTTTGTGGGAGGTACTTCCTATATCCTCAATACCGACCAGGGTATCTTTACCGAGCCTTGGGGTAGTGGTAATGACAACCTGGCCTTTGATGATCAGGGTAACCTTTGGGTATTGCAGGATGGTGGTAACAACTACATTTGGGTAGTTCGTCCGGACCACAGCCAGGCTTCACCCAAGGTTGAACTCTTTGCCTCCATGCCGGCCGGCTCTGAACCTACCGGTCTTACGTTCTCACCGGATCATCGTTTCGGTTTCTTCAGCGTACAGCATCCCAGCAGTTCCAACAACCCGCAGATGGATGCCACCGGTGCTAACGTAACCTTTAATGCTTCGGCTACCGTAGTATTCTCACGTGAGAAGTGGTTGGGAGCCCAGGCTCCAGTGGCCGGTTTTGAAGCCGACACTACCGTGGTGGTACAAGGAAACAGTGTAGCTTATTCGGATACCAGCCTTAACTATCCTGCCACCCGTAACTGGGTGTTTAACGGAGGGGTACCGGCTGTATCCACTAATAAGAATGAAACGGTTACCTATAACACTCCGGGCTTCTATACCACGGAGCTGGCGGTGGCCAACTCTGCCGGTAAGGATACGGCAGTTTACACGCAGTACATTGAAGTAATTGAACCCGCTCCGGTCATTGACTTTAGTGCTGATAATACCTTGCTGATACAGGGAAACAGTGCCACATTTACCGATCTGAGTACTTACAGCCCGGATAGCCTGTACTGGACGTTCAGTGGGGGTAGTCCTGCCAATTCCGATGCGCTTTCGCCTTCCGTTACGTATAATACCCCTGGTATATATGATGTAAGCCTGGAGGCCTATAACCGTGCCGGTGCCGGAACTCCGCTCACCAAAACGCAGTATATCGAAGTAATAGAGCCTGCTCCGGTTGCAGATTTTGAAGCCGATACTACCGTAGTGGTAGCAGGATCATCTACTTTCTTTACCGATCTGAGTACACACAGTCCCGATAGCTTGTTCTGGGTGTTTACCGGTGGTAGCCCGGCCGTTTCCAGCGCTATGAGCCCAACGGTAACCTATAGCACAACCGGTTTTTACGATGTAACCCTGATTGCCTACAACCAGGCGGGAGCCAGCGTACCGGTGACCAAAACCCAGTATATGGAGGTAATTGCTCCTGCGCCAGTGGCGGACTTCACGGCAAATGTGACCAATGTTATTGCGGGTAATACTGTAAGCTTTACGGATCTCAGCACCAACAGTCCGGATAGTTTGTACTGGACATTTAACGGTGGTAGCCCTACCAATTCAGACGCAGCTGCTCCAGTGGTAACCTATAATACCGCTGGTGTGTATGATGTAAGCCTGGAGGCCTACAACCGTGCTGGTGGAAGTACTCCACTTACCAAAACGCAGTACATCACGGTAGTGGAACCTGCTCCGGTAGCGGATTTTGTGGCGAATGTTACTCAGATAGTGATAGGGGATTCGGTAACCTTTACGGATCTGAGTACCAATAATCCAACTACCTGGAACTGGGTATTCAGCGGAGGTACACCTTCGGTGTCCAATGATACCACGCCTACCATTACCTATAATGCGGCTGGTTTTTACGATGTAACCCTGATCACTGCCAATGCTACCGGTAGCAGTTTGCCGGAGACCAAAGTGGCTTACATCGAGGTTATTGACAATACTTCATTGTTGGAAAATGCGCTTTCCGATAAGGTGAGTATCTATCCGAATCCTACTTCTGGCCGCATAACCCTGCAACTGGACTTGCTGGGAGGTGAAGATGTAGAAGTGGAACTCTTTGACCTGGGCGCCCGCAAGCTGGCTGAACTGGTTAATGAGAAAGCCACTGGTGGCAAGCAGCAATGGATCTTTGACCTGAATAACGTAATCAACGGAAGTCAATCCGTTATTGTACGCATTCGGGTGAATGACCTGAGCAGTCGCCATGTTATCCAGTTTGTGAAATAAGTTTCTCTTTCAATTTGTGTTATCAAGCCGGTGCATTAATGCACCGGCTTTCTTTTTTTAGGTGAGTATGATGCCTTCTTTCCTATTTTAGTGAGATGGACCAAACCAAGCTCCCCAACGATTGTGAAGTGCGGCTTATACCAGATTTCTTGAATAAGGAACAAGCAGACCGCCTTTACCGCTTGCTAAAAGAAAAGCTATGCCTGCACAAGCAGGAGATGGTATTGCCTGGTGGTGAAATACATACCCTGGATACCCCTAAAACTATGTTCACGGACCCTGAGCTATTTGATTCTGATGAGCTAAGGGAAGCTTTCGGTGAACGCTTAGCCTGGTTCCCGGAACTTTATTCCGTCAGGCAACAACTGCAAGAAACAACCCAGCGGCAGTTCCAGGTATGTGTGGGCATTTATTACCGCGATGGCAGTAACGGTGTGGATTACCATTCCGACCTGCGTGCTTTTGGTGATACTTCCTGTATACCTTCCCTGAGTCTGGGTGCTACGCGCACTTTTAGTTTGCGGAATATTGAACATCCAGAACAACAATACGACCTCCAGTTATGCCATGGCGATTTGGTGATAATGGGTGAAAATTGCCAGGAACGTTATACCCATGCCTTGCTGCCGGATAATTCTATTCAGCAGGATCGTATCAATCTAACTTTTCGAGGCTATGGGAATTAATCCGGACCTCCCCAGGCCCCTCCTGCAAGCAAGAGGGGAGCAGTTTTGTAAACCTATTTAAAGCTCCCCTCCTCCCAGGAGGGGCAGGGGAGGTCGTGTCGGGTATTAACCTCATTTTGTATAACTTGTACAAGTCATGACTCTATACAACCGGAAGTACCTCAAAGAAACCCGCAGAAAACTCCGCAACAATCTAACTCCCGCAGAAGCCACGCTTTGGAGATGCCTCCAACGCAAGTAACTGGAAGGTCGTAAATTCAGAAGACAACATAGTGTTGGAAATTACATCCTGGACTTTTACTGTCCTTCTGAAAAACTAGCGGTTGAGTTGGATGGAGCTCTGCACTTTACCCCAACCGGTGCGGAGAAAGATACTGTCCGAGATAATTACTTGGCGGAAATGGGGATTATAGTGCTTCGTTTTGAGAATAAGCTGGTATTTGAACAAATTGATGTGGTTTTAGATTCGATCAGGAGTAATTTCCAGAGTTCAGTTTAAGCTCACCTTAAATTTCCCTCCTTCATAAAGGAGGGACACAGGGAGGCTAAAAACCTGTGAGCTTAAATTTCAGAACTAAAAATAGGATTACAGTACCTCGGCCACCACAAAAGTACTGCCGCCTACAAAGATCAGATCATTATGCTCTGCAGCCTGTAGTGCCGCAGTATAGGCATCCTGTACTGAAGAGTAGACCTCGCCCTGGAGACCTAGCTCAGAACTTTCCTGTTGAAGTAAGGCAGCGTCTTTTCCACGCGGTAAATCGGGTTTGCAGAAATAATAAGTAGCCTTCCGGGGCAGCAGTTTTAAAATGGAAGAACTGTCTTTATCACCCACCATGCCCCATACAATGTGCAAGCGGTTAAAGGTTTCGTTGCCTAGTTGCTCCATGACCATTTTAACCCCGGCTTCATTGTGGCCGGTATCGGCAATAGCCCTGGGGTTTTCCTGTAAGGTCTCCCAACGTCCGCGCAGGCCGGTTAAGGGCTTTACCTCCTGGAGAGCCGATAGTGCATGAGTCGATAGGGGATAACCCATTTCTTCCAAAACGGATACGCTTTTTTGTACCGTGGCTAGATTCTTAGGTTGGTACGGTCCGTTGAGGTCGCTTGACCATTGCGGATCAGGGGCATTTGCATAATAAAGTGGCGCGTTTCGTTCCCGGGCAATCTCCTCAAAAACCGGTTGCGTTTCTTCGTTGGCTTCCCCAATGACCACGGGAATATTGGGTTTTATGATCCCCGCTTTTTCCCGCGCGATGAGGTTCAGGGTGTTTCCCAGGAACTGTGTGTGGTCCAGGCTGATGTTGGTAATAATGCTCAGCTCGGGAGTGATCACGTTGGTGCTGTCCAGGCGGCCGCCCATTCCCACCTCCACAATGGCTATATCTACCTTTTCCTGTGCAAAATAATTGAAGGCCATACCCACCGTCATTTCAAAGAAGGAGAGCCCTATGGAGGTGAAATCGGATTGATGGCGCTCCACAAAGTCCACCACGGTTTGTTTGGGGATCATTTGTCCGTTAATGCGGATACGTTCGCGGAAATCCACCAGGTGCGGAGAAGTATAAAGCCCGGTCTTATAGCCGGCTTTTTGAAAGATAGCCGCCAGCATGTGGGATACGGAACCTTTACCGTTGGTGCCGGCTATATGGATGCTTTTGAATCTCGTTTCAGGATGATCCAGCAACTCCATCAGTTGCTCAGTATTCTTCATATCAGCTTTATAGGCCACCTGTCCTACGCGTTGGTACATGGGCAGCTGGGCAAAAAGCCAGTCCAGGGTTTCCTGGTAGTTCATTAATTCTTAACGAAGTTGTAAATGATGTAACCGATCTGGAGGCTGGGAGCATCGGAATCTGCCTGCCATTTGGTGCGCATAGCGGCACCTTTGGCTTTGTCAAAGAGGCAGCTGCTGGTAGTAGTGGTGGCTGCACCACCGGGAACTTTTTCTCCGGGGATGGCACGGGTAACGTTCCCTTGCTGATCTACGTAGATCTTAACCACTACACGACCTTCATCGCTGTTATTGGGGCAGGGATCGGGAGCGGGCTTGGTTAACGCCTGGCGGTTACCAAGCATATAATTGCCACTGCCACCACCACCTCCAGAATTTCCTCCGGTACGGTTAGGACTGTTGGGGTCACCGTTGGGGTCTCCTTGGTCGCCACCGCTTTGGGTAACACCTTCACCACCGGATTTAGAGCTGGATACTTTGCCGAACTGTTCGTCCAGTTTACGTTGTTTTTCCAGTCTTTCCTTTTCAATACGCTGCCGCTCCAACTCTTCGGGAGTAGGCTCAGTTTTTACCGGTTCTTTGGGTTTTTCGGTTTTGTTGGGTTTAGTATCCAGCGAAGGGGCCTCAGTATTTTCCTGGGTCATTACAGGATCCTCAGCATTGTCGGTTTCTTCCACCTCTTCCTGCTGAGTTTGTTGCTGTTGCTGCTGAGGAACAGCTGAGCTTATACTTTGAGCACCATCTGCTTCATTGCCCAGACCGGTCTCTGAGTTGCCAAAGTTGATGATAATGCCGTCTTCGGGTTTAGGCTCGTAATAGGTTAAACCCAAAAAGAGGAACATGATGAGCAGGGCCAGGTGAAATACAGCTGTACTGATCAGGCCTCTGCGCTTATCCTTTTTATTTTGGGTTTCTTCGTTCATAGCTTATTTTGGGTCGGTGGCCGCAATCATCTTCAGGCGGTTTCGGTACGCAATGTCCATAACGGCTACTACTTTTTCATAAGGCACCGATTTATCCGCCCGTAATATCAGAACGGCATCTTCCTTACCTTGTACCTGCTTCAACACTTCACGCTCCAGTTCGGCTTCACTAACCACCTGGTTCCCTACGGAAAAACGCAGGTCCGGAGAAATATTCACAGTAACATCCTTGCGCTTTACGGTTTGGGCCTTGCTGCTGGGCAATACCAAGTCCAGCGCGCTGGTGGTAACCAGGGTAGAGGCCAGCATAAAGAAAATAAGCAACAGGAACACAATGTCCGTCATACTGGACATGCTGAACTCTGCACTTACTTTACTTCTTCGTTTCAGATCCATATTAAGCGGGTTCGTTCAGGAGGTCCATAAATTCCATGGCGTTGGCTTCCATCTTGTACACCACCTTATCCACACGGCTAACCAGGTAGTTGTAACCAATATAAGCCACAATACCTACCGCCAGACCGGCTACCGTAGTGGTCATGGCTGTATAAATGCCTTCGGCCAGTAATTCAATGTTGATCTGTCCACCGGCCACGGCCATTTCGTGGAAAGCCAGGATCATCCCGATCACCGTGCCGAGGAACCCAATCATGGGGGCCGCACCAGCTACTGTAGCCAGGGTGGGAATATTCTTTTCCAGTTTGGTGACCTGTAGCTTGCCGGTATTCTCAATGGCGGCATTAATGTCTTTTAAAGGTTTACCGATGCGGGAAATACCTTTTTCGATCATCCGGGCAATAGGAGTGTCCTGGCTTTGGCATAAAGCCCGTGCGGCATCCAGGCGCCCATGGGCTACATGATCCTTGATGTGGTTGATGAAGTTGTCATCTACTTTATTGGCACGCTTGAGTGCGTTGTAACGTTCTACAAAGATGTAGACCGCAAGGATGGAGAGGATGAACAGAACGCTCATGATAATGATCCCACCGATACCGCCACTGGTAATAAGCTCCAGGATGCTAAGCGTGTGTTCCACGGGTTCCTGGGTAGCCGTATCCGGATCAGCCAGATCAATTTGAAGAAAGGGTATATGCATTGAACCTATTTTTCTTCAAAGATAACGGGGATGCAACGCCCTAATTATAGGGCGAAGAATAAAAAATTAACAGTGCATCGTTTAAAGATGGAAAACGCTTTCCTGAATGATGTAGGTAATGGCACCAGCCGCATACCCGATCAATGCCAGTAAGGACATCTTTTTAAGATACCAGCCAAAGGAAATGTTTTCCAGTCCCATAACTGCCACACCGGCTGCAGACCCTATAATGAGGGCACTACCACCGGTTCCGGCACAATAGGCCAGGAACTCCCAGAAAAGACCGTCCTGCGCAAAGAAAGAGCCTTCAACCATGCTTACGTCATACATTCCCATCGCAGCAGCCACCAGTGGCACGTTATCCACAATGGATGACAGCAGACCGATGATAATGCTGATGGCGTAAATGCCGCTTTCCTCTGAGGTTCCGAAGGAACTGTCCAGGAAACCGGCCATGGTGCGTAATTGCCCGGCAGATTGTAAACTGGCCACGGCCAGTAAGATGCCCAGGAAGAAAAGCACACTGGCCGTATCTACCTTTTGCAACACACCGATTACACTTAGCTTGTATTTGGCTTCCAGGTTTTTAGCGCGGTGTAAGATCTCCGTTAATGCCCAAAGTACTCCCAGGCTGAACATCATGCCCATAAAGGGAGGAAGGTGAGTATAGGTTTTGAAAACAGGCACAAAGAGCAATCCGCTAATACCCGCAAAGAATACGATGTTGCGCTCACGGTTAGTGGTTGGATTAACGTAGTGCTCCAAACCTTCGGACTTGATCGGGCGCTTCACATCTCCTTTCATCCGGAAGGAAAGTATGAGTACCGGCACCACCAGGCACACCAGGCTGGGGAGTATCAGTTTAATAATTATGGCTCCGGCTGAGATCTGCGAACCGATCCAGAGCATGGTGGTGGTAACGTCACCGATGGGCGACCAGGCACCCCCGGCATTGGCTGCCAGTATCACCATGCCCGCAAATATCCAGCGGTCTTTTTTATCGTCTATCAGTTTGCGTAGCAAGGAAACCATCACAATGGATGTGGTCAGGTTATCCAGGGCTGCAGAGAAGAAGAAAGTCAGTAAACACACGATCCAAAGCAATTTGGACTTTTTAGTGGTTTTGATGCGGTCGGTAATTACGGCAAAACCTTCGTGCGCATCGATCAATTCCACAATGGTCATAGCACCTAACAGGAAGAAGAGGATAGAGGCGATCTCGCCCAGATGCTCCAGTATCTGGAACTCCGTTACATAATGTGTAATGAGTTCCATCCGGTTTTCGATATGTGCTTCCTCAAAGAACATTTCCGTGACAAAGTGGGGAATGGCTTCAAAGTTGACAATGCCCTGTGCTCCGAGAACGTAAACCGTCCAGCACAGCACCCCGGTGATCAGGGCGGATGCAGCTTTGTCAATACCAATATTGTGCTCCAGGGCTATGGCGGCATAGCCCAGCACAAAAATGATGACCATTAAAATGTACATGTCAGGAAGTTTAGATGAGTTGTTTTAGAGCTATTTCGTAAGCTGTCTTGGTCAGTAGCCTGGTATCGGAATTGCGGGTATGGCACTTCAGAAGGGCATGCTTTATCCGGTTGGAAACGTCCATGAAAATGGCGCGATCGGATATCTCAATATCATCTTCCATCAGGTAACCAAATACACGGGCCATACCACAATTGCTAATGAAATCGGGGATACAGCTTGCGCGCTGGTCAGCATATTCGGAAATAGGGCCGTAGAATATCTCGTTATCGGCAAAGGGTACGTTAGCCCCGGAAGAAATCACTTCCAGGCCGTTGTCCAGCATTTGGTCCAGGTTGTCTTTACTTACCAGTCTTGAGGCAGCGGCTGGAATAAATATCTCTGCGCCAATGCTCCAGATGCGCTGGTTCACTTCGTCAAACCTGATCAGTTTATCGTGTACCAGGTAGTTGCCGGTCTTGGCGTTAAAGAGCTTACGGATCTCTTCAAAGGAAAATCCCTTTTCATTGATCAGTCCGCCAACACGGTCAATAATCCCTACTATCAGGGCGCCCTCCTGAGCCAGGTAATAGGCGGCAGCTGCCGCTACGTTACCCCATCCCTGGATGATCACGCGCTTGCCTTTGAGGTTGCCTCCGTAAATATTATAAAAGTGCCGTACGGACTCTGCTGTACCATAACCGGTGATCATGTCCGCCACG
>CETZ01029003.1_pt1 | contig 17120 bp, 11 predicted proteins | sample 531441 | NCBI WGS metagenome assembly CETZ01 (sample SAMEA2623098, study PRJEB7988) | marine metagenome | isolation source: saline water (ENVO:00002010), including | reverse complement strand
GCTGGCCATTTGAGATGAGTGATCTGTTGAATTTAGTTCGATAACCCAAGGCTTTAATCTTTATCTAAGAAGGTTATCAACCGGGTAGAGTTTTTAGATGCTGTATTTCCTAATTCAGTTGGACGCCAACTTATTATCGAGTCCGAATAAACGAACAGCATTGCTGGTGGTGTGCTCGGCAATTTTCACAGGATCTTGGTGCCGGTAATGTGAAATGGCGTTGACAATTTCGATAATATATTTTGGTTCGTTACGACGGCTATTCTTATTGGGTAGCAACGTCCGAGGAAATAGATAGGGAGCGTCAGTTTCAATAAGTAAGCGATTATCAGGGATTTTAGCAACGAGTGATTGTAATAATTCACCACGTCTTTCGTCACATATCCATCCTGTCACCCCAATGTGCATATCTAAATCCAGATAGTCCATTAACGCCTCCTCCGTATCGGTAAAACAATGTACGACCCCACCGACCAAGCCTGACCGGTACTGTTTTAGGAGATTATGGAATTCCTTGTGTGCATCCCGTTGATGAAGAAACACTGGTTTCTGTAATTCAACAGCAAGCTCTAAAAGGAGTTCAAATACTCTCAATTGATGTTTTGGGGGTGAATAGTTTCGATTAAAGTCGAGGCCTATTTCTCCAATGGCCACCACATGGGGTTTTAGCGCTAATTCAGCAGCTGCTGATATATCTGCATCGGTAACGTTTTTGGAGATATGGGGGTGAAACCCAACTGTGCTGCTGAAAAGTGTCGGTTGTCGCACGGATATAATATGGCTGGCATTGCTGGTTTCCAGATCCGTGCCTGTGATAATTATATGGGCGAGTCCGGCTTCCGTAGCCTCACCGATGACCTTATCAAAATCTTGTTCAAATGACTTGTGGGTAAGATTGGCGCCAATATCCACGAGCTTCATCGATAATTTTCCATATATAGGGTAAGCAAAGAGTCTATATTAAGGTGACTGACAGAGCCAGGCAGGTTAGTAAGAGCCCGCCCTACCTAGCTATTGGGTTGGTTATGCCGGATAATATCGCTCCAAAATGGATCGGGATGTGGAATTGGATTTGTACGCTAAAGTCATTAAAAAAGATCTAAAGTGGACTGACCTTGGATTTGAATACCACAAGACGGACTACCGTTTTTCTGCAGTTTACGAGAACGGCCAGTGGAACGATGGTGAGCTCATTAGTGATGAGATAATCGGAATTCACGAAGGAGCTCCTTCTCTTCATTATGCTCAGCAGTGTTTTGAAGGTTTGAAGGCTCAAACTGCTTTAGACGGGCGCGTGGTATTGTTTCGCCCGGATTTGAATAGTGAGCGCATGAATAATGCTGCTGGCAGATTACTGATGCCTGAGATACCCCGAGAAATGTTTATCCAGGCTATCGAGGAAACAGTGCGTGCTAATTATGCTTGGGTACCACCGCACGGTTCTGGGGCTTCATTGTATATTAGACCAATGCTAATTGGGGAAGGTAAGAACCTAGGCCTAAATCCGGCTCAACGGTTTGAATTTCGAGTATTTGTGTCTCCTGTGGGCCCTTATTACAAGCAATCTGGGCTTGCCGTTATTAGTCTAGCGGTGTCAAAGAGGGATCGAGCTGCTCCTAACGGCACGGGTAGTTATAAAGTAGGTGCCAATTACGCGGGAGGCCTTTTAGCTACTCGTGAAGCTCAAGAACTGGGGGCCAATGAAGCACTTTACTTAGACTCTTCTCAGGGTAAGTTTATCGATGAGGCTGGTTCAGCAAATATAGTAATAGCGAGTAAGGGAAAGAAGTTTATTACACCTTTATCAAGCGCTATTTTGCCTAGTATTACTAGACGCTCTTTGATGGAGATCGCTGCACGACAACTTAATATGGAAGCTGAAGAGCGACCGGTCGAGTTACGCAAGGAATTCCCAAGTTTTATCGAAATGGGAGCGTGCGGCACTGCTGCCGTTCTGTCCCCTGTGGGGCGCGTTTGGTTTGATGATAATTGGCATTCTGTTTATGAAGATGGCCAAACGGTTGGTCCTATCATGCAAGAAATGTATGATATTTTAGTCGGTATTCAAAAAGGGGAGTTAACCGATCAATATGGCTGGCTATACGAAGTTAATATTTAGGCGTTAAAATAAATCGGCCTTATTGTTGAAATATAAGTGTGCCACGTGGCGCTATAATTTCGATTATCAGCAGTAATTTTTAAGTATCACTTCAGCGGGTGATGAATCAAATTGCTGATCCTCAGTAAGTCTTGTGCGGGTCTCAATTTGTATATCACCCCGAGAATACGAATTCCTCAGCATTTTTTGCAAGAAAACTTGACCGATTAGCAACTTGGCCTTATATATGTGCGCTGCTTATTCAGCCTAAAGTCTTTTTATTTGGGAAAACATCGTTTTAATGCATAAATCATTGGTTATAGTCGAGTCACCCGCCAAGGCGCGTACTATAAATAAGTATCTCGGTCCCGAATACGTTGTTGAGTCGAGCGTGGGTCATATTCGCGATCTACCTATAAGTGGTAACGGGAAAAATATTGATGTGAAGGCGCGGGCGGCAGCGGCAGCAGTTACACGTAAGATGGATCCTGCAGAAAAGGTTATTTACAAGAAAAGAAAAGCAAAACAACAGCTTATAGCTCGCATGGGTATAGATCCCGAGAAAGATTGGATAGCTAATTACCAAATTCTTCCGGGGAAGGAGAAAGTAATTGCGAAGCTTACGAAACTTGCGAAGAACGCGGAAAATATCTACTTAGCTACTGATCTAGACAGAGAAGGGGAGGCTATTGCTTGGCATTTAAAAGAATCAATTGGCGGAGATCCTGACCGTTACAAGAGGGTGGTTTTTAACGAGATTACTAAGAAAGCCGTAACTGAAGCGTTTGCTGAACCTAGCCATCTCGATATGCGTTATGTAGAGGCTCAACAGGCGCGCCGGTTTCTTGATAGAGTTGTAGGTTTCATGGTGTCCCCATTGTTATGGGCAAAAGTGGCACGTGGTTTATCAGCGGGTCGGGTCCAATCAGTAGCCGTGCGCTTAGTAGTAGAGAGAGAGCGAGAAATTCGAGCCTTTATTCCTGAAGAATACTGGGAAGTTTTTGCCGAGCTGGAGACTAACGACAATAATAAGATCAGGTGCCAGGTCAATAAAGTGGCCGACAAAAAATTTCGTCCTAACAATAACGCTGACACTGACGCGGCGTTGGCGATTTTGCGAGAGGCCGAGTATCAGGTACTACAACGGGATGACCGGCCTACAACTTCCAAACCAAAGCCCCCTCTTATAACTTCAACATTGCAACAAACTGCGAGCACTCGCCTTGGGTTTGGAGTGAAAAAAACCATGCTCATGGCTCAACGATTGTATGAAGCGGGCCATATTACCTACATGCGCACTGATTCAACACATCTTAGTGACGACTCTATTTCTACCTGTCGTGACTATATAGCTAGAACCTTTGGGTCAGAATATGTGCCAGAAACCCCTCTTTCTTATAGCTCTAAGAAAGGAGCTCAGGAGGCACATGAAGCGATACGTCCTACAGATCTGAAAGTTGTGGCAGAACAGTTGCAAGATGTGGAACAGGATGCAGTCCGGTTATACACTTTAATTTGGCAAAATTTCGTAGCCTGTCAAATGCCGCCTGCTAGGTACCTGGCAAGTAGCATTTCCGTAAAAGCAGATGAATTCGAGTTGCGGACAAAGGGACGGATTATGCAGTTTGACGGCTATTTAAGAATCATGCCTTCCAAGGAAGATGACATCGTACTGCCAGATGTAAAAATTGGAGAGGTATTGCAATTAAACAAACTAGAACCGATGCAAAATTTTACGAGACCACCAGCGCGTTATACCGAGGCCAGTCTTGTAAAAGAACTAGAGAAAAAGGATATTGGTCGACCTTCCACCTATGCATCAATTATTTCCACTATTCAGGATCGTGGTTACGTTAATGTTGAGAACAAACGCTTTTATGCATTAAAGATGGGAGAAATTGTTGCTGAGCGCTTACAGGAAAGCTTTAGCGATCTGCTGGATTACGATTTTACAGCCAAGATGGAAGACTCCCTAGATGAGGTCGCTTCCGGGCAAAAGGACTGGAAAAGCCTGCTCGACGATTTTTACGATGGCTTTACCAGTCAGCTAGTGAAAGCTGAGTCAAAAGACGGTGGAATGCGTACTAATGATCCGACGGATACGGATATTATTTGCCCAGGCCCTAAATCAGGTCCTAAATGTGGTCGTATTATGCAAATTCGTACGGCATCTACTGGTGTGTTTCTTGGTTGTTCCGGCTATTCACTTAAACCAAAGGAACGCTGTAAGCACACGGTAAATCTTACGCCGGGTGAAGAAGCTATAAGAACGGATACAGCAGAAGAGGCTGAAGCGCAGGAAAATATTCAATTACGTAGCAAGCATCGTTGCAAGATCTGTAACACGGCTATGGATGCTTATTTGGTGGACGAGAAACGAAAGCTCCATGTGTGTGGCAATAATCCTGATTGCTCGGGCTTTGAAGTAGAACACGGAGAGTTCAAGATTCGTGGTTATGACGGCCCGGTAATAGCATGCGATAAATGTGGCTTCGATATGCAACTAAAAACAGGCCGATTCGGGAAGTACTTTGACTGTGCTAATGAAGATTGTAAAAACACGCGTAAGCTTTTGCGAAATGGGGAACCAGCGCCCCCGAAAATGGACCCTGTAGAGATGCCGGAATTGAGGTGCGATACTGTTGAAGATCATTTTGTCCTCCGTGATGGGGCGTCGGGACTGTTTCTTGCGGCAAGTAAATTTCCTCGTAACCGCGAAACTCGGGCTCCCTTTGTTGAAGAGCTGATGTCTCATAAAGAAGAAATAGATTCTAAATACAATTACCTATTTCATGCGCCTATAGAAGACAACAAAGGAAACAAAACCCTAGTTCGTTTTAGCCGGAAGACTAAAGAGCAATATGTCCAAAGTGAGATAAACAAAAAAGCAACTGGATGGAAGGCTTTTTATCGTGGCGGGAAATGGGATGTAATCGAACCGAGTCCTAAAGGCAAGAAAAAGTAGTTAAAGAGTGCTTAAGGCGCCGTTGGTGGTTGCTAAATACTTCGCCGTATTACTCCTACACTGACACCTTCAATGGCAAAATCGTTACTGCGTAGATCAACCTCGATTGGGTCGTAATCCGCATTTTCAGGCAATAAGTTAACTCGGTACTTGCTGCGGCTGGCTCCCAGCTTTTTCACGGTAACGTCACCGTCAATCCGGGCTACAACTATATCTCCACTATTGGCATGGTCGATTTTGTGAACAGCGAGTAAATCGTCTTCATAGATGCCTATATCAATCATACTAGTTCCCTTGACGGTAAGAAGATAGTCCGCGCTAGGTGAAAATAGAGCTGGAGGGATATCACAATATTCTGCAATTGACTCCTCAGCCAGTATTGGACTACCAGCTGCTACTTGACCAATGATTGGGAGGCCTAGTTGTTCGGTAATGGGCAGTCTTATTCCCCTCGAAGTACCAGGTAATACCTCAATAGCACCTTTTCTCGCCAGTGCGCGTAAATGTTCTTCAGCCGCATTTGGAGATTTGAATCCCATTTGAAGAGCTATTTCAGAACGAGTAGGTGGAAATCCCGTATCCTGCTGGTATTCTTTAATATAGCCGAGAATCTCTTTCTGCCTTTCAGTTAGCTCGCGCATAACAACACCTTGAGTCAAAGATAACTGTAATTATATACAGTTATCTAGTCTTCTCAAGATATCTTTAGGTGTATTTTGTGCGATTTAGAGGTGGACAAACCGCTATACGGTAATCGCACACCCTACAGATTAGCGAGGAATGATCTGACTTAAAGAATATGAAAATCGTCACCCAGGTCCATAAGATCAGGTTCGATCTCAGAAAGGGCTCCAGACCAATTTTCTGGGACCATAGTTTGGTCCGAATACACTTTATCTTCAGTATTTAGTTCAAAGGGGCTGCGCCAGTCTTCGGGAGGTTCAGCCTGGAGGAGATAAAGCTGTTGCCAATTATTGATATCATATTCCCCTACTTCACCATCGATCATTTGGTATTCAATGGTTCCGCCTTCCTCGTCAATCGCTACGACCTCAAATAAGCAGCCACTGGTAATATCTTGATACCAGGCACCTACTTCTGGTAGGAGATTATTCATTATTATATCTCCGGAATTGAGCTAAAAAGGCAGGCTGTTGAACGCCACTTTATAAATTATATTGTTGGTAGGCCGAAGCTTTACTATAGATAGTTTTAACATAAAAGAGAAAGTAATTTTAAACAAAGATCGGTGTGGATTTATTCATTTAATTAATAAGGTTTCCTAACTATCTGATGCACAAATAAACCTACTTTTGTTAATTAGAAAATCCCTTTACCCAGTTCTTTTTAATTTGTGATAATTCCAGTAATTCACAAGAAACGTAAATGATGAAAAGGGATCAAAATACTCTCGGCAGGCTAATGCTTGACCTCGAAGGAGCTATTCTCTCCGAGACAGAGCGTGAGCTTTTACAAAAATCATCCGTCGGCGGAGTGATTCTATTTAGCCGGAACTACATTTCTCCATCTCAATTAAAAGATCTCATTGCCGCAATAAGAGAAAGCAACCCTGATATTTTAATTGCAGTTGACCAGGAAGGAGGCCGGGTGCAGAGATTCCGCAAGGGCTTTCTTGCGCTTCCAGCACTTAATTCTATCGGGAAACTTTATATTCGTGATGCCTACAAGGGTAGGATAATGGCAGAACAGAGCGGTTGGGCAATGGCCGCTGAGTTGATGCATTATGGGGTAGATCTAAGTTTTGCACCGGTGTTGGACTTGTATAACAGGAAAAGCCGGGTAATTGGGGATCGGGCTTTTAGCGGCTCAGTTGAGGGAACAGTCGATCTGGCTCGAAGTTATATTAACGGCATGAATAAAGCAGGCATGGTCGCTACTGGAAAGCACTATCCAGGTCACGGATCAGTAGAGGCAGATTCTCACGTAGAACTTCCTCAAGATGAACGCTCTTTAGATGAAATAATATCGGGTGATTACCAGGTATTTGCAAAGTGCGTTAGCCATTTGGCAGCTATTATGTCTGCCCATGTGGTTTACCCAGCAGTAGATACAGAGATAGCGGGGTTTTCGCGAGTCTGGATTAAAGACAGACTTCGCTCTGATTTAGCTTTCGAAGGAGTAGTGTTTAGTGATGATTTATCGATGGGTGGCGTTAGTGCAATGGGATCTGCTGAACAAAGGGCTGAGCGAGCATTGGAAGCCGGCTGCGATATGGTGCTGGTATGTAATGATCGGCAGTCGGCATTGTTGGTTTCTGACTGGCTTGAATTTAACAATATTCCGGGCAGTAGTAAGCTGAATAAATTGCGGGCCAATCCTGCGCAGGAGATTGCTGATCTATATAGTGAAGAAAAATGGTTGACCGCCTGTGAAATGGTGTGTTCACTGACGAAAACATAGGTAAGGAGTAACAATGGATAGGTTTTTATCACTAGATAGCCTCGGAGAGCTAGGCTGGGGAATTGAATTATTTGCTGTTGTCACTGTCACGTTAGTGGCTAGGCTTATTGCCATGCGCATACTTAAAGTAATGGGCCGGCATCTGGAAAAAACAGAAAACGTGTGGGATGACGCAGTATTTGAAGCGGCTAAGGCGCCATTAAGTTGGTTCATTCTCATTGTAGGTCTTTTGTGGGCTATCGAAATTAGCGACGGCTACTTGGAAATAGAGTTGTTTTCACCCTCAAATTTGGAAATTATGCGGCAACTCACTTTCATCGTACTTATCATGATATTCCTGGTGAGGTTTGTTTCTCTCAGCGAAACTAAACTGATCGAGCGATTGAAGGCGGATCCTGATTCTGAACAGACTCGTCTTGATTCAACAACACTAAACGCACTGGCTAAATTATTAAGGTTGTCGATCATTATTTCGGCAGCTCTTATAGCCTTACCTACTGTAGGTATAGAAATTACCGCGTTACTTGCGTTTGGAGGGGTTGGGGGGCTTGCAGTGGGCTTTGCAGCCCAAGACTTGTTATCTAATTTTTTCGGTGGTTTGATGATTTATCTCGACAGACCATTCGCGGTCGGTGACTGGATAAGATCACCTGATCGGGATATAGAAGGGACAGTGGAGAGCATAGGGTGGCGGCTGACAATAGTGCGGACCTTTGACAAACGACCTCTCTATGTACCGAATTCAGTGTTCAACACTTTGGCTCTAGAAAATCCCTCCCGAATGAGCAATCGTCGCATCTACGAAACTATCGGAATTCGTTATCAAGACGCTAACAAGATGGGTGTAATTATAGAGGATGTAAAAACGATGTTGCGAACCCATAAGGAAATCGATACAAAACAGACATTAATATGTAATTTAAATAGTTACGCTCCATCCTCTCTAGATTTCTTTATTTATACCTTCACGAAGACCACCGACTGGATACGGTTTCACGAGATTAAGCAGGATGTGATGTTGAAAGTTATCAAAATTGTGCACTCTCACGGAGCTGATTTTGCATTCCCAACGACCACGATCGATGGTATAGATGAGATTATAGATAGGAAAGCAACAGAAGTGAGAAACTAGAGAGCTGAATGTCAACGCTATCTAATTCACAATTGAGGGAAATAAGCGCCAGTGCCCGCTGCATTTACTCGGAGAGCCAAGTAGAAGCGGCCCTTGATGAGATGGCTGCAGCAATTACCCGAAATCTTGAAGATAGTAATCCGATTTTGTTATCTGTCATGAATGGGGCGCTTATAGTAACTGCAAAACTAGCTACACGGCTTCATTTTCCTTTACAGCTTGACTATCTTCATGTGACACGTTATCGCGGGAATACTTGTGGAGGAGATTTGGACTGGAAATGCTATCCATCACTTTCGTTGCAAGATCGGGCAGTCCTGGTAGTGGATGACATACTAGATGAAGGAGCAACTTTAGAATGTGTTGTCAGTTATTGTAAACAGGGAGGAGCCTCTGAGGTGCTTACGGCGGTGCTTGTTGAGAAGTTGCATGAACACAAGCTCTCATCTATTGAGGCAGATTTTGTCGGCTTGCAGGTGGATGACTACTATATCTATGGCTATGGCATGGATTACAAAGGATATTTTCGCAACCTACCGGGCATCTATGCCATAGCAAAGGCCTAAGGAAGGGGCAGATATTCAGGTACTTACTAACACAAGGTGTTAAAGCGAGCTGGTTTCTACTTCCACTAGTCTAGGTATATTAGTAAATAGGAGAGCAGTTTTAACCCCTTTGTTTTGCTCGGTTCTAAACAAATTACGATATCTCTGAAGTTGAGATTGGTAAAGGGCAACCTGTTTCACTATAAATTGATTTTCAGTTGTATGGTCAGGTTTTTTAGTTGATTTATAATCAATTATCCAGCGAATACCTTCTAAATCGATAAAACTTCGATCGATAACGTGATTCTGTATAACGTCAGTGTCCTTCGATTGGAGTTCATACTCAGCCACACTTTCTGTTTGAGAATGGTCAAATATCCACCCTAACTCCCTACTTGACAGGGTTTTCTGGAGGGAGTCTTCTATGTATTCAACAGCATTCTGTATTGTTCTTGGGTCGAATCCATGTCTCAGTAGATTTTGTTGCCAACGTTGCTTTTGAATGTCCAAGTTATGCTTAGAGAGGAGGTCGTTCTTAAGTAAAAATGTTTGTAATGCCTCATGAATAAAATCACCTATTTGGGAGTTTAATAGAACTCTCTGCGACAAGGGCTCACCAACTTCTTGTTGCGAATTGGATTGATTATTAACACTGAAATCTTTGACAATTTTCTTTTTAGCAGGTCGGGGTAACTTTGAAATCGGAATTCGTCTTAAAACGATTGGTCTTTGGAGAGGATTTATACTCATACGTTCCATTACTTTTTCGTTGGGTTTACCGTCCGCGAGAATGAATTCGACTAATTTAGTATCGCGAATTGCGCTCCATACGCTAGAGAGTAACGAATGAGTATCTGGATTTACTAGACCTTTATCCTCTTGTTTGAGAACTGCAGACAGATATACAGATTTTATGGCGCGAGTAACTCCGATATACATTAATCTAGTGTGCTCGAGTTTGGATTTGGTTAATTTTTCATGGCGTAGCAATTCATATAAGACATCTCTGGATTTACCAGGTCCAGCGATGGCGGCCAAGAACAGTTTTGGGACATTGGCGTGATTGAGGCGTTCGTACCTCAGCAACAATTCGCGTTCCGCGGTCTTTGGTTTCCGGGCTAGCCCAGGCAGAAATACATGATCGAATTCCAGACCTTTAGACTTGTGAATAGTCATGATTTGCACAGGCTTATCACTGGACGATAGTGGATTATTGCTGGCAAAAGTATCCTTGACTTGCTCTTCAAGATCGTTTGCGTTAACGAGTTGAGTAGAACGTTCGATCTGATTTATTAAGTCGAAAAATACGTCTACGCTGTCTTGTTCGTACTGGGATTGGATAAGGTGAATCCCGCCAAGACAATGAAATGTCTGCCGCAACAGGTCTCCTAAAGGGAGCCGATCACGCAACCTAACTGCTTCTGAAAGGATTGGAGCGATCCTGATAATTCGTTCATAGGAATCCCTGCTTATGGTCGTCTGGATGCCCGTATTACAGAGTGATTCTAGTATTGAAGTCTCAAAATCAGTATTAGCTATAATTAGCAAGTCTTGTAGAGGAATACCACTCCATGGCGCACGCAACACCGAAAGCCAAGCTAGTCTATCAGCTTGATTTAAAATAGCTTTGAGCAAGGCTGTTAGGTCAGAAACCAGGGGAAGTTTATCGAGTTTATCAATATCAGTAGCAACCCAAGGGACGCTAGCCTCTCTTAGAGCTGGAAGAATGTGTAACAGGTGGGATCTGCCGCGGACTAATATAGCGATTGTTTCTGGGCTCTCCGCTCGGCGGAGCTTCAGTATTTGGTTTGCGATATATTTGGCTTCAGCTTGAAGCGCATCAGTCCGATTATTGTCTTCAAACGTGTAGCAGCGGGTATTGACAGCCGGTTTGATATCTTCTGGGTTTTGTGCGCTAGAATATGTATATTTTACGGCTCCAAGGGAGATATTATTCCTTTGAGGAAACGAACTGGAAAATACTGAATTCACCCATTCGACTATGCCGGCATTGGATCTAAAATTTGTTTGTAAATCGATTGGGATTAACGGAATATTGCCGAGACCATTTTCACGTAAAGCTAGAAATAGCCCTACATTAGCATCACGAAAACCGTAACAAGATTGCATGGCATCGCCGACCACGAAAACTGTACGGCCATCGGTTTGCTCCCATCCTGCTGTTAGTTTTTCTAACAAGATTTGTTGCATCGAAGATGTATCTTGAAACTCATCAACTAGAATATGGTTGATTCTATAGTCGAGACTGAGTGCAAGATCAGTTGGGCTGACATCATCGCCTAAAACTGAGAGCGCAGCATGAGTAATTTCAGGGTAATCGACGGTATTTTTCGCTGCGAACGTAACACGCAATTGTGCCAAAAGCGTTGGCAGTACTTCGGTTAGCAATTTTAGGAAATCATGATTTATATCTTCCTGAGCAGGTAATAGCCGTAGATAATTTAGTGTACTTAATAGTAATTGATTATCTCCTTGTGCTAATTCTGCTAATAGCTTATGCATTGTTTTCTTTTTAGCTTTAAATAACTCCTCGTCTTGTTTATTGCCGGATGAAGTAGGGAATCCTAAACGCTTGTCGACCTGTTTGCGCCAGGTTGGCTCGTTTTTTTTTGTTGTAATCAGCAGATTGGCAAGTCCTTGCCAGTTAGCTAGGTCTTCTGCATTTGTCCTTGGCAAGTTGTTGAGTTTGAGCAAGGACCTAATGGGGTTGGTGCCATTCTTCTCCAAGTTACTGGCTGCAAAGCTTGCTAACTCTACAAGAATAGTTTTGTGAGGTTGGACTAGTGTTTTAGCTCGAGCGGTAGACTCCTCGATTAGCTCAGTAATATTATCTTGCAACTGATTGAATACTAAATCTGGAGATTCGGCGCTATAAATTATTGGTCCGATCCATTGATCCCGCTTTTTTAATAATTCAATTAATAGCTTGCTAACCTTCGCTGTGTTGTTGTCTAACTGCAAAAGTAAACGACCTATCGCAGGAGAAATCGATAAATCCTTATCGAGTAAGCCAAGGAAATCATCAATTGCCTGTTGGTAGCATTCATCAGGACGATCACTTACCTGTACTTCTCCACCACAATTAGAAAGTACCGGTAAATTCCTGGCGAGAAATAGACAGAAACTGTCAATTGTCTGGATCCTTAGTCTGCTCGGTGACTCTAGAAGGTGCCACTCTTGCTGCGCATCTCGTTGAAGTACTGCTTTTGCCGCCGAAAATCGATCCTCTTCATGCTGTGACTTAAAGTTTGTTTTAGATTGATTATTTGCGGCTGACTCTAGTGTATTCAATATTCTATTCGACATCTCGTTAGCTGCTTTGCGGGTAAACGTAATGGCCAGTACTTCTTCTGGTTTTTCACAAATGGCGAGAAGACGCAAAAATCGAAGATTTAGCAATTCGGTTTTGCCAGAACCTGCGGGGGCCTGGACAGCATAGGAGAACCGTATATCCTGGGCTTTTTTGCGAGTTGCTGCGTCTATAGGATTTTTGTTCATAAAGGCAGCTCGTCCTCAGAAGGAAGAATAGTCTCTTGCTCATTTACACGGCATAAAGAAGATAGGTCACAATATAGGCAGGTCTGATCACTACGAGTAGGTGCTACGGCCAACAAGCCCTTCTCGAATTCTGCAGCCATAGCGAGCACAATACGGTTCCAGCGTTCCTGTAAATTAGTCCAGCTGCCATCAAACAGCCGAACCTGTGCAAGCGGCTTGATATTCTGATGAATATCATCCTTATCAGTGGTTCCTGTTAGTGTGACTTTTTCTACATTCACTTGATAAATGAATGCGCCGCTGATATCGCCTAAATTTGAATCTATGGCTAATTGATAGAGTGGTAGTTGGAGGTTATCGGGTCGGTCATCGTACCAGTAATAAGAGGATTTAGCCCCAGACTTGTAATCAATTAAAGCGAGAGAGCCATCGTCGAATGTATCGATTCGATCAACCCTGAAATTAAGTGAAAGCAGAGAATGTTTCCATGTGATCTGATGCTCAGTTTTATAAACAAAGAAAGAAGATCGACTTAGTTCGAAATCTAGGAAGCTATTTAGCAAATTACTGAGACGTATTCTTTCTAGGTTAGCGAAAGCTGGGGTTAAAATGTCTGGATGTTGTTTGCGCAGTTGCTCGATGGCCGGTTCTATGCTTTCGGCAATATAAGTATCCCTTTCAGCTACCGAGCTTTCGATTATCTTGTTTTTACTATCAAGTTTGACACTCAATTTCTCGAGAGCTAGATGTAGTGCGGTCCCACGATCCATTGGATTGAGGCCGGATTGTAAGCTACGTAATTTTCGGGCACCCAATCGGTGAGTTGCGAAGGCCTTAAATGGACAATTAGATTGATCGGTGATCAAGCTTGTACCTCCAGCTTTTATTACACTATCTAATGGCAGGCATAATGGCTCTTGTATGTAGTCAATTTGTGCGGAGTTTACCCGCGCTGTTCTGTCCTTTAAGCTCTCAGATTCTAGTGAAGGAGTGAGAGGAATATCGGATAAAAGAGGGCTGGGGCGAACTTCAAGGTCGTCTTCATATTTGTGATGACTAAAAATTAATTCGTACGTGTTTTGTTGGAGCCTGGTTAAAGTTAAATTGGCTTGTTTTAGTAGCAATTCATAATCACTGTCAGGTATACCTTGTATTTGTTGGATGGAAAGCGGTAAAAAAGGATCAGGGCTAATATTGTCAGGTAATCGTTTATGATCTGCAGAGAGCCACCAAAGAGAATCAAAATCGAAATCCAAGGCTTCTTCAGGACTGACTAACGAAATATTCAACTTGCTGTTAAAGGGATTTCGACGCAAGGTTTGGTATAGCGATGATCTTAGGTGCCGTAAGGCACCTAAGATATTAACTTTGCCTACGATGAATGAAGAGCCGCTGAGTTGATCGAAAGCGGTTTGCCATTGGGAGAGCTCTTCCGATTCGGTTTTAGATAACTCACTTCCTGGCCATCCTAAGAGCTCTAACTGTTTTTTGAATATCTCAATCCAGGCGCTGAGAGTTAAAAAGTCGCTAGTACGCCGGGTATATTCTGAGAACTTTACTAAAAGAGCAGTGAGTTGGGGGCAGTAGTAGGATTTTTCTTCTCGTTGCATTACTGACTGAAGCTGGCTTAGCCGAGTCGTGGCTGAGAATTTACTACGCAGAAATAGCTCAAGGTTAATCCGGGCAGGCAGCTCTTCGTCGCTTAATACTGATCTGGATGACTGGAGTAAATAACAGAATTTCTCTGTTTCTATTTGGGTCAGATTTAGTTCAAGGAGGCTAAGTGCAAGCTTTATTAGTTTTGCATCCGCTAGTTTTTGAGGGGTACTGAAGGTATTAAAGTATTGGGCATTGATTGGCGAGAGATTACTAATTCTTTGATTTGATTGCTTATTGAGTTCTTTCCACACAAGAAAACTGTGGTCTGATTTATGATCAATAATGATACCTAAATGGTCATTGCTACTCTCTTTAGCGTGTTTAAGGTAATGTTTGACACAGGCACTAATTTCGGCGTTTAAATCTTGGTATTTTAGACGCTTTACTTTTCCTAATTCTGGTTTCCATTTATAGTTTTCTTCAAGGGAACATAGCTTAGATGTACTCCGTAAGTGGTGTCTTAATTCGAGGACGTTTGACAAGTTTTCAATTAATCTGCCATAGAGAGGAGGGGGATTAGTAAAGTTAACTAAAAGTAAGGATGGCGGAAGAAACTTAGCAAGTTCACGAAGTCTTGGTATAAGTATAGCGATTGCATCCGATAATCCGCTTAATCCATGTTTTTGACAGTAGGATTGATATTGTTTTGACCAATATAGAAATGCAGAAAAATCTTTCGATTGCATCGAGCTCCAGCGCGCGGTCTCCTCAGGGAAAAGCCATTGATTAAAGAGGTGGTAACTTCGGGAAATAGTTACTGCTGTCTGCTGGACGTTTAGCAGGGGATATTTTTCGGTACTAGCCATCAGACTTTTCGTCCAGATGCATTGTTCAGCAAAACTATCCAATATCTGAAGATTGCAGAATGGCTCGATACTATCAGATGACAATCGAATCCAGAGCTGCGCCAACCAAACATCAATGGCGTATACCTTAGGGCGCAACCAGACCTCTCCAGTCTTTTTGCTATCGCCATAAGCTTGTAGGATTACTTTTGCGCTACGGTGGTTAGGCGTTAACAGGGTTTCCCCCTCATTTAGAGGGCCTAACAACGAATCTAGTTTGAAACGACATATTGGCACTGAGTTAATTAGCCTTCTTCAATTTCTTTGGCCCAATTTAAGAATTCACATTTTTCGCCCCGAAAAATAAGGCGATGCATTTTCTTGCTTAATTGGTATTCATACATAGGGTCGTAATAAGTCTCAAGAAGATTGCGAATCCACTTTCTGTGAAGGCCATGGGCCTCTTCTTTGTTTTTACAGGCAAGAGCTTTTTGCATAATTTCTCTTACATCATTATAGTATTCATCGCCTAATCTGCGGCGAATCTTCTCTAAGCTTGTTAGCAAAAATTTCGTAAAGCGTTCTTCTGCCTCTTTAGGTGCAGATTGTTTGTATTCAAGATAGTTCGAAATCACGTAATCGTTAAGAATAATCTCTACCCTGTTGTCTAATGATTCCTCGATGAAGGCAAGTGGCGCTTCCTTCATAACTTTAAATAAGCTAACCGGAATTGAGACAGCTCCTATCGCTCGACTTTCATCCTCTAAAAATAGCGTCTTCATTCTTTTAAAAGGTAATTTTAGAAATTGAATTGATAAGGAATTTTCAAAGTTAATAGGTGTAGGTTGCAAATTTATTCTTCTACCAAATGCTGACCCTCGATGCCTGGCGCAGCCTTCTAAGTCGATACCGTAGCGAAGCTGATTAATAAGATGAGTTTTCCCGCTGCCAGCTTTCCCGGCTAGGACAACAATATTTTTCTGGACAGTCACTGTTTCGATAATGTTAATGAGAAAACGTCGCATAGCTTTATAACCACCCTCTATTCGAGTTATAGGAGTACCGCTTTCGATAAGCCATTGCTGAACAATTTCTGATCGCAAACCACCACGGAAGCAGTAAAGTAGTGCGTTTGGGTTTTTATCTAGATAGGTTTGCCAATGTTCTAGAAGAGTTTGTTTCTTTCCAACGTTAATCAATTCATAACCTAGTGAAATGGCTGCTTTTGGTCCTGCCTTTTTATAACGAATTCCAACAGCAGCTCGTTCGTCGTCTGTCAGCAGCGGTAAGTTGGTAGCGTTAGGGAAAGAACCGCGATTAAATTCTTTCGGAGAACGAACATCCAATAGTGGGATATCACCAATAAATAAGTTAGCAAACCCTGATTTGGAAATAATTTCTGGCATAATTCGATTTCGACTGTAAGAGTAAGTGTATCATTGTGAAGTTTATCTCCCTACGGCCGTAAGATTTGATGATCGAATAGGGTTTTAGTTAAAATGTATAATTAAATCAATGATGTAGGATTTTCTCTTAATATGCTTGTAAATCGGGAGAAAACTGTATCTCAAAAGCTACTTCTAAATCTCGCGCGGAAAAGTCTTCCTTAGACCCCTTTGCACTTGTCTCTCGTATAAAGCAGCAAGGACCGGCCCCGGTGCATCTCTGGGACCCACCTTTTTGTGGGGAGATGGACATACTCATTACCAAGGATGGGACCTGGATTCATGAGGATCGGCCGATACGACGTCAGGCTATGGTAAGACTGTTTGCCAATATTCTCAGACTTGACGATGATCATGAGTATTACTTGGTTACGCCTGTCGAAAAGGTTCGCATAAAAGTCGAGGATTGCCCTTTCGTTGTGACTCAGATGGAAAGGTGTGGGGTTGGTGAAGAACAAGTTATTACTTTTACAACAAATACCGAGGAAAGATTTACCGTTGACCAACAGCATTGTATTACTGTAGAGACCGATAGCAACGGAGAAAATCCG